>Ga0056106_100087_pt1 | contig 16477 bp, 18 predicted proteins | sample WorMetcrassitun1_FD_77012 | JGI IMG/M metagenome (GOLD analysis project Ga0056106, IMG submission 77012) | Marine gutless worms symbiont microbial communities from Max Planck institute for Marine Microbiology, Germany - Olavius crassitunicatus.1 ... | reverse complement strand
GGCCAAACAAATTATAACAGAAGAACATGTGAAGCTCAATTATTCCAATATATTACGACCTTTTTTATCGTCAAATTCGTCATCTGACCTACAAATCTGATCTGAGTTTTGCAAGAGGCTCTAGAGTTATTAAGAATTCCTTTTCTATCGGGAAAGTTTCAAGACTCTTGCTACTTTCCCGAGAAAAAAGTGATGACCTCCATAGAAAAAATCTCCAGGAGCACAGAGCCCCTGGAGATTTTCGCTACATCATGACGATCCTGCTGTCATCCAGTGATTACAGCCACGGATCGGTCTCGACGATATTGACCATCTCGACCTTCTCACACTTCCACTCCTCGCTTGCAGGATCGAAGGTGGAGTTGACGAAGCATTTCCAGTTCTCGTCATCACAGGTCGGGAAGTCTGACCGATAGTAGAAGCCCGGATAGCGGGATTCCTTACGGAACAGAATGTGACGGATGTGGGATTCAACACACCAGATGCGGTGAAAGTTCTCCCAGCAACGCAGCAACTCATGCAGATCGCCGGCCGCCATCTTCTCGGAGTCTTCTCGGAGCAGTTGAAGAAGATCCATACAGATCTGCAGCAGTTTACCTGAAGTCATGTAATAGGTTGCTACACCACCACCGTACTCATCGGTGGCTTTCATCAGGCGCATCATCAGTCCTGAAGGCTTACAGTATTCCGGGTTGACATCTGCCGCTGTAGAAAGATGGGCAAACTCATGATAACGCTTGACCGGAGCGTAGATCTCGTCGGCAATTTCCTGAGCACTCTGCGCCAGTTCCGGGGTAAAATCATTGTCACGGCAGAATTTAACCATCTGCTTGGCAACAATGCGGCCCTCGGCATGGGAACCGGAGGAGAACTTATGGCCGGATGCACCAACGCCGTCACCGGCGGTGAACAGGCCGTCTACGGTGGTCATACGGTTGTAGCCCCACTTATATTTGTGGGCACGGGAGTCATTGGCAATGTCGGGTACCCAGTCCTCGTCAGGACCGGAGCACCAGATGCCGCAACAACCGGAGTGTGAACCGAGCATATAAGGCTCGGTCGGCATAATCTCAGAACCGATTTTTTCAGGTTCAACGTTCATACCGGCCCACAGACCAGCCTGACCGACGGACATATCCAGAAAGTCCTCCCAGGCCTCTGACTCGAGATGTTTCCAGAATTTCTTCAGGGCCTTTTCGTCCATACCCGCAGCTTTACGTTCATCCAAGAAGGCGTTCAGAGCAACGTCGGTAGCCATGTAGATCGGGCCACGACCGGCTTTGAGTTCTTCGATCATCAGATGGTTACGCAGACAGGTCGGGGTAACCGGGGAAGCGCCGTAGGGCATGAATTTCTCGAGTTCTTCCGTAGCCGCATCGCCGCCGGCATAGAACTCGCCAAGGCCGTTGGATACTTTGGCTTTGAACAGCAGGAACCAGGCACCAACCGGTCCATAACCATCCTTGAAGCGGGATGGGGTGAAACGGTTTTCCATCATGGTCAGGGTAGCACCAACCTGAGCAGCCAGGGTGTAGGTGGAACCGGCATTCCATACCGGGTACCAGGCGCGGCCTTTACCTTCACCGGTAGAACGTGGACGGAAGATATTTACTGCGCCGCCACAGGCTACCACGGCAGTTTTACACTTGATGACAAAAACTTTGTTCTCGCGAACAGAGAATCCGGCAGCGCCGGCAATCTGATTCGGCTTGTTCTTGTCGAGCAGCATTTTAACGATGAAAACACGCTCAAGGATGTTGTCGTCGCCAAGGGCGGTTTTGGCCGGCTCAGCTACAATACATTTGTAAGATTCGCCGTTGATCATGATTTGCCATTTACCGGTACGAACCGGGGTTCCGCCTTCACGAAGCGTAGGAGCAGGCTTGGCACCGTCGATGTTTTCACCGTCGTCGCTCTTCTTCCAGACCGGCAGGCCCCACTCTTCAAATAGCTTGACGGATTCGTCAACGTGGCGACCACAGTCGTAAACCAGATCTTCACGAATAACGCCCATCAGGTCGTTACGTACCATTTTGACATAATCTTTAATCGGGTTTTCGCCAACGTAGGTATTAATGGCGGAAAGGCCCTGGGCAACAGCGCCGGAACGCTCGAGAGCAGCTTTGTCCACGAGCAGAATTTTCATATCTTCCGGAGCCCACTTCTTGATCTCAAAAGCGGTACCGCATGCAGCCATACCACCACCGATAATCAACACATCCACTTCCATTTCGACAACTTCGGGGTCGACTACGGCTAAGAGTTCACCTTTTGGTTTATTTGGTAAGGCCATATTCAAATCTCCTTTTGAATAAAGATTTTAAGATTTTGCACAATCCAGCTTATTAAGGGGTCGGAAGATCTGACTCGAGGAGCAGACATTCGTCATCGAGGTTTGCACCTTTATCACCCGCATAAGCATTGGCAGCACCCTCAGCCGTGGTCCGGATCGGGAACTTGAAGCGCTTCATGTTGCCATTACGGAACTTGACAGTCCACATAATGGAATCTGAAGAACGCAATGGATGTACCTGACCGCCCATCGGAACAAAGTCGTCATAACCGCGTACAAAGACACATCCCTGCGGACAAATCTTAACACAGGAATAACATTCCCAGCAGGCATCCGGCTCTTGATTGTAAGCCTTCATTGTCTCAACGTTCAGAACCATCAGATCGTTGGGGCAAATGTACATGCATGCAGTCTTGTCACCGCCTTTGCAGCCGTCACATTTTTCAGGATCTACATAACTTGGCATTAAACTACCTCCTCAGTTAATTTTAACTGTTGTGGCCCTGAACCGACAGGGCCCACTAAAACCAATACAAAATATACTGCAATTTTTACATCCCATAGCCATCAGGCACGTTTTAATCTGCCAGACAACTACTTGATATTTAAGCAATATTTTCGAAGCAATACGATTCGCATTTACGCCCTGAAAAAATGAACGCCCACTCATTTTCCCAAGTCTTTTCTTATAAAATGTTGGCTGTTAATTGTCAAGAAATTTAATCGTAATAAGCGGGGTTTATTGGTAGGATTTTCGCGCCAGAACCTGACGAGGTTTGGCGCCGTCTGCCGGACCGACAATTCCTTCTTTTTCCATCATCTCGATGATGCGGGCGGCACGGTTGTATCCTATCCTTAACCTGCGCTGAACCATCGATATCGAGGCCTGACCGGCTTCGCAGACAAAAGCAACGGCTTCGTCGTAGCGGTCATCGCAGTCGTCGTCGACTCCATTTCCTGTCAGGTAATTTTCCTCTTCGACCTGCTCAAGCACCGATTCGTCATAGACCGCTTCACCCTGTTTCTTCAAAAAAGAAACCAGATCTGCCGCCTCCGGTTCTGAGATGTAGGCACCATGAACCCGCTTGATTGTTGCCGAACCTGGCGGCATATAGAGCATATCGCCCATGCCGAGCAGGTGCTCCGCGCCGGAACCGTCAATAATAGTACGAGAATCGACTTTGGAAGAAACTTTGAAGGCGATCCTGGTTGGGAAATTAGCCTTGATCAGACCGGTCAGTACATCCACCGACGGACGCTGGGTAGCAAGGATCAAATGAATACCTGCGGCCCGTGCCATCTGCGCCAGTCTGGCAATAGCTCCCTCGACATCTTTGGAGGCGACCATCATCAGATCTGCGAGTTCATCTACAATGACGACGATATAGGGTAGTTTTTCCTCGGCAGTATCGTTATAGGAATCAAAACTTTTAACCCGTGCTTCTTCCAGCATCCGGTAACGTCGCTCCATCTCACGTACCGCCCAGAGTAACGCCCTGCTGGCCAGCTTGGGTTCGACCACAACCGGATGGAGAAGGTGGGGAATCCCCTCGTAACCGGACAGTTCAATCCGTTTCGGGTCGATCATCAGAAAACGTACTTCTTCAGGAGTGGCGTTGAACAGAATCGAGGCGATAATGGAGTTAATCGCCACACTTTTACCGGCCCCAGTGGCACCGGCTATCAATAAATGCGGCATTCTTGACAGATCGGCAATGGTTGTGTTGCCTACCACATCAAGCCCCAGTACGATTGCCAGCTTGTCCCGGTTATTCTTAAAACGTTCGGAAGCAAGCAGTTCCCTGATGTAAACAACCTGCCTGATCTCGTTGGGGATCTCAATACCCAAGGCAGATTTTCCGGGTACTGAGCCGATCACCCGCACCGACTGGGCTTTAAGACCGAGCGCCAGATCATCGGCCAAGCCGACGATCTTGTTAATTTTGATTCCTGGAGCCGGCGAGTATTCGTATGTGGTAACCACCGGTCCGGGCGAAATACCAACGACTTTGCCTGAAACGCCAAAATTTTTCAGCTTCTGCTCAAGCTGCTTTGAAATTTTTAGGTATACGTTTTTATCGATCTTTTCTGCTGTTTGTTTATTCCGAGCTAACAGGGACAACGGGGGTAGTTTCCAGTTCCCTTTGGCCAGCGGCGCAGCCCGGAATCCATCTTCTTCATCGGTTGATTCTGCCGGTTTCGGAAACTCTTTCACCACCGGCTGGACTGCGGGTGGTGTCTTCTCCAGCTCAGGCTCAACCACCGGTGTTACTTTAGGTTTTTTAGCCTTCCTGGGCTTCTTCGGCCGGGATTTAGATTTTCTGATGCCGCTGCCAATCAGCCCATAAATTCCTTTAAACATCCCTTTAATCAAGCGCCAGATCAAAGATACAAGCTGGTATGGGGAAAACTGAGTAGACAGCATCAATGATACAACAAAGACCAAAATCAGGATCAGGACCGTGCCGGTACTGCCGAGCAGTGAATGAATCAGGCTGAACACGGTTTTACCGAGAAACCCTCCGGTCTCGAGTAAATCCGGTGACTGCAGGCTGAAAGAGGAAAGCAGTGCACAGCAGGATATGATAGCTCCACTCAGCCCAAGGGTGACCTGAGGCAGCCGTTCAAAAGACATGCGGGGATTGAAAAACAGAAAGGACACCCAGGCCAGCAGGCCAACCAGCAAATAGGCTCCCCAACCGGTGAACCCAAATAAGACCTGGGAAACAAGACGGCCGACTTCGCCGCACCAGTTCCCAGAAGGTGAAACTTGAGCAGATATCAAACTGATCAAGACAAAAGCAGCAATAAACAGACCAAGGACGGCAACAATTTCCTGTCTGAATCCAGGGCTGTTCTTTTTTTGAGACTGAGCCATTCGTTTTACCTATTCCTCATGCAAATATTGGGTTTCAGGCAAGAGATGTACCCAGTATCAGGACAAATTGCAAGATAACTGGAGTGAGGAAAAGGAGATAGACGGAACTTTTCAGGGATTCAGGATTGCTTTTCCTGCATGGATTGCTGGACGGCATCAAGGACACCGTTAATAAAGGACGGGGAATCTTCACTGCCGAATCGTTTGGCAATTTCCACTGCCTCATTGATGGCAACCTGGGCCGGGACATCATCTGCAAACATCAACTCATAGATACCGACACGAAGCAGGTTTCTATCGGTTGCAGCTATCCGCTCCAGCCGCCAGTTGGTGGCATGCGCCCCGATGGCTGCATCTATCTGTTCTGTTTTGGTAAATACACCGAAAAGAAGATCCCGGGCGTATGGCCGCGCCTTTTTATTCACCTGGTACAAGACGCTGAATGCTTCGAACCGCTCATCAATCTCAGTTGCCTCCGTTGATACTTCTTTATCAAGGAAATCATCCTGAAAAAGAAACTGGAGAGCGGCTTCTCGTGCCTTACGTCTTGTTCCCATGACTGGTGATCAATAAAAAAATCGCAGTGCACGACCTGTGGTTATGTCCTGCGGCTTGATAAATAAATTTCGATTATGGCGTTAATTGAGGTTTTCGACAATATTGGCCATCTCTATCGCCGCGATGGCAACCTCTCCGCCTTTGTTGCCAGCTTTGGTACCGGATCGTTCGATAGCCTGCTCAATGGTTTCGGTGGTCAATACGCCAAACAATACGGGAACACCTGTCTCAAGGCTTACCTGGGCAGTTCCCTTCGAGACTTCACTGACGATAACATCAAAGTGCGGCGTGGCACCGCGTATAACTGCTCCGAGACAGATCAATGCATCATATTTCTGGGATGCGGCAAGCTTCTTGGTAACCAGCGGTATTTCAAAAGCGCCGGGCACCCGGACCACTTCGATATCCGCCTCAGCAACCCCTGAACGGAGCAGACTGTCAAGGGCTCCTTCCAGAAGTTTTTCCGAGATGAAAGAATTGAAGCGGGCGACAACAATACCAAATTTTTTCCCGTCACCTTTTAAATGCCCTTCGATATACTGTAACATTTCAGTCGATCCCCTCAGTGGATGTTGATCAGATTTACTTTACCTGGATCAGGTGACCCATCCGATCTCTTTTACAAAGTAGGTACCCCTTGTTTTCCTCACCAGGTTCCATTTCGATCGGTACCCGGTCGACAACTTCGATCCCGTAACCTTCAAGACCAACAATTTTTTTAGGGTTGTTGGTCAACATTTTCATTTCCGAAACCCCAAGATCTCTCAAAATCTGGGCACCAATACCGTAGTCTCTCAAATCGGCTTTAAAGCCAAGTTTGAGGTTGGCGTCAACGGTATCGACACCCTCTTCATCCTGAAGTTTGTAGGCCCGGATCTTATTTACCAATCCTATTCCCCTGCCTTCCTGGCGCATGTACAGGACGATACCGCTGCCCTCCTGATCGATCATGCGCATGGCCGAATGGAGTTGACCGCCGCAATCACAGCGGGAAGAACCAAACACATCGCCGGTCAAACATTCTGAATGGACCCGTACCAGAACCGGTTTATTGGGATCAATGTCACCTTTAACCAACGCCAGATGCTCCATATGGTCGACATCGTTTGTATAGACTATGGCGGTAAACTCATGGGCATGCTCAGTCGGAATACGGGCTTCCGCCGCCCGGTGAACGAGAACATCCTGTCTGAGTCGATAGGCAACCAGATCGGCAATGGTGGCTATTTTAAAATCATGCTTTTGGGCGAAAACTTCCAAATCAGGCATGCGGGCCATGGTGCCGTCATCTTTCATCACCTCACAGATAACGCCCGCAGTCCGCATCCCGGCTAAACGGGCCAGATCGGTAGACCCCTCTGTCTGTCCGGTTCTTACCAAAACACCGCCGTCCTTTGCCCGGAGCGGGAATATATGGCCCGGGCTGACCAGGTCGTACGGGGCTGCATCCGGTGCAACCGCAACCTCAACGGTGCGGGTTCGATCGGCGGCGGAAATGCCTGTAGAGACTCCGGTCCTGGCTTCGATGGAAATGGTAAATCCGGTTCCAAAAGATGACTGGTTATCATTCACCATCATCGGCAACTGCAGTTGATCGACGATATCACCGCTTAAGGTCAGGCAGATCAATCCGCGCCCATGGGTGGCCATGAAATTAATCGCTTCGGGGGTAACGGCCTCGGCCGCCATACAGAGATCACCCTCATTTTCCCGGTCTTCATCATCGACCAGGATAATCATCTTTCCGGCCCTTATATCTTTTATCACTTCTTTAATCGGACTTACTGCCATAACTCGCTCACTTAAAATCGGACTATCTTAATAAAAACCTTTTTCGGCCAGATAACCCCTGTTGATCACAATCTCACTATTACCGTTACTATCTTTTTCAGCAAGAAGCTTCTCCACATATTTACCGATAATGTCGACCTCTATATTAACATTGCCGCCCGATTTCAACGCTCCCAGGGTTGTCACCTGCATCGTATGGGGAATAATGGAAACAGAAAATTTTCCCTGCCAACACTGATTCACCGTCAGGCTTATACCATCAATAGTTATCGATCCCTTCTCTATTATATATCGATCGTTTTCCGGTGGAACCGAGAAATTGAGGATGGTAAAATCTCCTTCATGTTTGAGGTCGATCAGGGTGCCGACACAATCGACGTGCCCCGAGACGATATGACCGCCGAGACGATCAGATAATTGCAGGGCCCGTTCAAGATTTACCATTTTCCCGACCTGGACATCTCCCAGGGTGGTTCGTGACAGGCTTTCAGGGGATACGTCCACCGAGAACCTGTTGCCAGTTATATTATAGGCAGTCAGGCAAACTCCGTTGACTGCTATCGATTCCCCTTCCTCAGGGTGATCGATCTCAAATCCGGCTTCAAGATCAAAGGTGAGACCTCCCCGGGCTGATTTGAAGCTGAGGACCTTCCCCCTCCCCTGAATTATCCCGGTAAACATCTGTTAGTCTTCCGATCCTTGCAACAGTTCAGCGGCTTTTTCTCTTAGAGATTTAGCAATATTCGAATGCTTGAAGTTAGCGTGAATTGATGCTGCCGTCTTATATGCATCTGAGGCCCGTTGTTTTTCACCTGAGTCAACGTAAATTTCAGCCATTTGTTCCAGCACTTCAACTGAATTCTTCGGATCGTTGTTTCTTTGATAACTGTCGAGAAGATCAAGGCAGAGATCCAATGCCTGCCGATATTCCCCCGCCCCCCTGTGTGCTTCTGCCAGCTGCTTGGCAACTGACAGCAGGCTGATATCGTCACCCAGTTCCTCGCATATTTCCCAGGTTTTTTTATAGTGGATAACTGCTTTATCAAACTCCTCTCTCAACAGACAGGCATGACCGAGCTGATTGAAAGCGTTGGCCATACCTTCTTTATTGTTTTCTTCTTCAAACCCCCGCAGAGCATTGTGCAAAGAGACTGCAGCCAGAACCGCCTCACCTCGCTCAACATACCCTCGCCCTTCTTCGTAATCAATCTGGGCCTGACTTTTTTGCGGTTGCGCATCGGTTGTTTCATCAACAGGGCCGATTGAATCAGTTTTTTGAATCGGTGGGTTCATGATACTTTTTTATTTTGTAATTAAATTAACGGCTTTCTTAGCCTGTTCGCCGACACTGGTATGAACCGGAACTCCTTGTTCCCATATTACCAGCTCGGCACTATCGTTATGCAGCCCCATCAGTTGAACTGATGCCTCGGTTGCCCCTATCCGGCCAAGCAACCGGGCCAGTTGACCCCGTACTTCAGGCTGGGGGTGGTTGAGGAAGTGAAACATTGAAAAAAACGGAGTATTGCGTATCAGATCCGGCCTGCTTTCGGCAATCTCAGCCAATGCCCAAATGGTCTGCACCCTGGTTGAATCAGCACTCAGATAGTTTAACAGATACTGGGTAAAGGCGCCAAAGATATCAGGCCTGGCGGCGACAATCGAGCCAATGGTTTCCAACATTCCCCAGGGTGTTGCCGCAGAATCTGAACAGGATTCAAAAAGTTTGTGCAGCAGCTCGGAAACCTGTCCGGGGTCACGAGTTGCAACTCGAGCACAGACCCGGCCGAGCAGCCAGGCGTTCTTCCATCTGTTCTCCTCTAATGGGTCATACAGCAATCTTTGGGCAAGACGCAGGGTTTTCTTATCATCAAGACAGAGTGCCACCAGGCCATCCTCATCAGCCACGGCGGCAAGTTCTTTCACCAGCTTTTTATTGGCTTTCTGTCTTTGTTCCCGCTCCGGCGCAAGTGGTTCAACCGGCGGCGGAACAAAGCCGGTTACAGCGTTTACCTGGTTGATATCGACTTGTTTTTTTTCTTCCAGCCGGTCGGCTATATCTGAGATTTCAGTATGCAGCCGAACGAAGTAAAGCACTCCACGTATCGAGCGACCATCAAGGTTTCTGGTTTCAACAACCTGATGGGTAACTTCATCGTAGTTTTCAATCCTGCCGGTTAAATAATCATCTTCCGGCAGCAGTTCCCAAGCCAGGTCATCGTTGTCACCGCAGGCATGCACCAGCGTCTCAACGATTGCGGCGCCAACGTTATAGCCGGTTGGGTCACTGGAATAGACCGCGCCGCAAGAACATGAGCCGACGGTAAACTCGCTCATCTTGCGATTCGGTTTATCGACTGCCGGATCAACTTCCTGGCCGCAGAACGGGCACCAGGGGCGCTTTAAAACTAATTTCGTATTCATAAATGATAGTGCCGTTGAGAAATTCTTAACTCAGTTTCTCTTCAAGACTGTCGACGAAATTAGGATCAACCGAATAACCAAGCTCGCGGGCCTTGTCCATGTGTTTTTTAGCCTCGCTGAACTGATCGCTAAAATAGAGCGCAACCGCCAGATTGTTGTGGCCAAGCGGCGACTGATCATCGAGTTCAAGTCCTTTTCTTGCCGCCTGAAGAGCCCGCTCGTCATCCCCTTTCATGGTCAGAACAGAGGTGAGGTTGCCCCATACAGTGGCAAGTGACTCATCTATGCTGATTGCCTTCTGGTAATTTTCGATGGCCTTTTCCAGCTCATTTTTCTGCTGGCAGATCAAGCCGAGGTTGGCAAACGCCTGGGCGGCTTTGGGGTTGATTGAAACAGCCTTATTGTTAAGCACTTCTGCCTTTTGCAAATTGTTCTGACCGAAGTAAATAGCCCCCAGATTAATCATCGACTCAGCCGATTGGGGATCGAGCTCGATGGCAGTTTTAAGAGAAGAAATTGCCTCTTCAACTCTACCGGCTTTCATGTAAACGAGACCAAGGTGGTGATGTGCCATTACGTTATCCGGCAGTTCATTCACCTTTTTCTCCAACTCTTCAATGACCTCAATAAGATTTTCTTTTAACTGCTCTGACATTTTATTTTACCTCTGAGATATAGAACCGTACAAAATATCACGTTGAAAGTTCGCATTTTACTAACAATTTTTTAAAGCTCCTGTAATAGCGGCATACACTATAGACACCCGGCTGTCACTTTCAAGGATTATTAATGAAACTTCGCTCAGTCATCTCTAAAGCGTTGTATCTTCATCAGCATTGCAGGAGATGGTAAGTTCCTCCCGATTTTCCGAAAGAATCTTTTTGGCTTGAACCACATCTTTTTCGATCTGTTCGGCCAGATCTGCAATGCCTGTAAATTTCCTCTCATCACGAACAAATTTCAGCAGATTCAACTTTATCGGTTTTCCGTAAATATCTTTGTTAAAATCAAAGATATGGGTTTCTGCCACTAGCTTTTCATCACCAAAGGTAGGGTTGTAACCAATATTGAGAACGCCGCCATAGCATTTCCCCTCACTGATGACCTGAACCGCATAAACGCCGATTCGGGGAATCAAATCTTCCTCATTGACCTTAAGGTTTGCGGTGGGAAACCCTATTTCACTACCGCCTCGTTTTTTGCCCACCTGAACCGCCCCTCGAATCTGGTACGGCCTGCCCAGCAGCAGTCGTGAATCCATCATCCTGCCCTCAGTAACCAGATTCCTGATCTGGGTCGAACTAACCAGCATATCGTTATGATAAAACGCCTCAACAACGGTAACGGGAAAACCTTTTATCTGCCCCTGCTCTTTCAAAAATCGGGTATCGCCGCTTCGTCCTTTGCCAAAGGCATAGTCATAACCTACTACCAGCTCTCTCATGCCAATGGTTTCGATTAAAAGATCCTGGACGAACTGTTCAGCCGTCGTTGCCGCAAATGAACGATCAAAAGGAATAATGATGAGAATATCGATTCCAGCCTTGTCGATCTGCTCAATTTTCTGAGCAATAGTAGAAATGAGTTTGATGCCGCCCGGTCTCAGCACTGTGAGCGGATGCGGATCAAAGGTGACAACCACACTGCATCCGCCACTGAATCCGGCTTTTTCTCCTACCTTTGAGAAGAGTTGCTGGTGGCCAAGGTGGACGCCGTCAAAGTTGCCGATGGTAACACAGGCGTTGTCAAATGGAGCCGCAATATCATCAAGATTCCAGAATAGTTCCATTTTCCAATCAGATTGTTGCTATTTTTGTTTTGTGACTCAAGAAAGTCTTGACAAATCGGGGTTCAGAAATCATATTCACCACACTAATGCCGAAGTGGCGGAATTGGTAGACGCGCTAGGTTCAGGGTCTAGTGGGGGTTCCCCCGTGGAAGTTCGAGTCTTCTCTTCGGCACCAGCAAAATACAAAGCTTGCAGCCTCACGGTTGCAGGCTTTTTTATTTCGTATCCACCATCCACCAATACCCAGCATTTCTTCTAGTGATTTTCTGAGCTGTTATGTTTTCAGCTTAAACCAATTTATCTTACTGCGAACAAGAAGAACGAAAGGCTTGTAACTAATTAAAGTTACAAGCCTTTTATAATAATGGTGCCGAAGGCGAGATTCGAACTCGCACGACCGTGGGCCACTACCCCCTCAAAATAGCGTGTCTACCAGTTCCACCACTTCGGCGTATTTAAATCCGTTGTCTCTGCAGCGTTATTATTGTTGTTGCGGCTACTCGGCTGCTTTTGCAGCTTCCTGCTCTGCAGGAACCACCAGCTTTGGCTCATCAGCTTTGGTTTCTTCCTGAACGGCTTGATCCTTTGCCATTTCGGTCATCACCGACCCAGAGTCGCCCTGTGAAGAGATATAAGCAAGAGCAACAGAGGTTACCATAAAAATAACTGCTGACAAGGTCGTCACTTTGTTCAACAGAGGAACGGGGCCTTCCGTTCCAAACAGGGACTGACTTGATCCGCCGAATGTTGCTCCGATGTCTGCTCCTTTACCATGCTGCAACAGCACAATTCCGATAAGGAACAGGCAGACAATTACATGAACGATGATCAGCAGGGTTTCCATCTATTTATACGACTCTTATTTAAAATTAATAATGCGCCCAAACGACTCCGCATCAAGGGCGGCTCCTCCCACCAGTGCTCCATCAATATCAGGCTGGGCCATCAACTCATCAACATTAGCGGGCTTAACCGATCCACCGTACAATATTCTCAATCCCTCGGCAATATTTTTTTCGTAAAGACCCACTACCAGCTTCCTGATAAAACCATGAACCTCCTGGGCCTGCTCAGTCGAGGCGGTCTTTCCCGTTCCAATTGCCCAGACCGGTTCATAGGCGATAACGACACGGGCCATATCCGCAACCGATACGCCATCGAGACCGGCTCGGATCTGTTTTTCCAACACCGCCAGAGTTTGTCCTGATTCCCTTTCATCCAATGTCTCCCCAATACAGAGTACAATCATCAGACCGTGTTTCAATCCACCAAGAAGGCGTTGATTTATTAGTTGGTCACTTTCCTTGAAAATCTGCCGCCTTTCAGAGTGGCCAACCAGTGCCGCCGCGGCACCGATATCTTTCAACATTAGTGGTGAGATTTCACCGGTGAAGGCACCCTGCTCTTCCCAACAGACGTTCTGTCCGGCAACAATAATATCTGCGTCGGCTACGACCTCCGACACAACACCTACTGCTGTAAATGGCGGGGCCAACAGAATATCCCTCTCGGTTGCTCCGCGGCCGGCAGCAGCAACTTTTTCGGCTAACATTTTTGCATCCGCCCCGGTCATGTGCATCTTCCAGTTGCCCGCTATGAGCACTCGTCTTGTCATTTTCTTCTCCACAAATTTTTATTTTAACACTTCTACCCCTGGAAGTGTTTTTCCTTCCATTAGTCGAAGAAAAGCTCCCCCACCGGTGGACATATAGCTGATACTATCAGACACACCTGCCTTTTTTACCGCCGCATTGGAATCACCACCGCCGGTGATTGATAAGGCGTGACTCGAAGCAACCGCATGGCAGAGGGCCATGGTTCCCCTGGCAAAACTGTCCATTTCAAAAGCGCCCATCGGTCCATTCCAGACAATGGTCCTGGCATCTGCCAGTGCCTCCTGAAAATAGGCCGATGTGGCCGGACCGATATCAAGTGCCAGCCAGTTATCGGGAATCTCCCGGTAAGTCACATTTTTTGTTACCGCCTCACCGGAAAACGAGTCTGCAACAACAAAATCAACCGGCAGAAAGAGTTTGACACCCTGTTTTTCGGCTTTGTCCAGAAAATCCCGGGCCGTATTCAGAAGATCGCTTTCTACCAGTGAATCACCAATAGAGAACCCCTGAGACTTCAGAAACGTATTGGCCATGGCCCCGCCGATAATCATCTTGTCAACGCGGGAAAGCATATTTTCAAGGGCCCCCAGTTTGGAGGATACCTTGGCCCCGCCAACAATTGCTGTCAGCGGCCTGATCGGGTTATCCATGGCCTGATGGAAGTAATCCATTTCTTTCTGGAGCAGGAACCCAGCACCTTTAGTCTCAACACACCCAGCGACACCGGCAACGGAGGCGTGGGCCCGGTGCGATACAGCAAAGGCGTCGTTCACATAAACATCACTCAATTTTGCCAGACTTTCTGAAAAACCTGCTTCGTTATCTGTCTCCTGTTTATAAAAACGCAGGTTCTCCAGCATGAGAACATCCCCTGGACCGAGTTGCTCTATCTGCTGCTCTACCTCCTGACCGATACAATCTCCGGCCATCGTAACCGGGTGATTAAGCAATGTTTCCAGATGAACAGCCACCGGCTTGAGACCGAAATCGGGATTCTTTTCACCTTTGGGACGTCCCCGATGAGAACAGATAATCAATCTGCCCTTCTGCTCCCTGATATACTCAAGTGTAGGCAAAGCTCTGCGCATCCTGATATCATCGGTGATGTTACCCTGGTCATCCATCGGCACATTGAAATCAACCCGAACCAGGACTCGTTTGTTTTCTAGTTGAAGATCCTTAACGCCTCTCATTTTATTGTTTCCTGCATATTCGTATATTTCATGAAAGTCTTTCTAAAAATCACAGCATCGTCTCTGGGCTGGCTATAATATTTAATGCGCCTTCCCACCGGTGTAAAGCCGGCCTGCTGATAAAAGCTTACAGCCGCTTTGCTTTTTGATCTGACTTCGAGAAAAAGATGCTTTACGTTAATGTCTTGCAACTTTTTCTGTAACGTAGAAAGCAGCACGGTACCGATTGAACGGCGCTTGTATTTTCTCAAAACAGCTATTTTAAATAATTTAGCTTCATCTCGATAAAATCTGCAGCAACACCAACCCACCACTGCATCGTCAATACTGGCAACAAGAGAAAGAGAATTCTTTTGGCTTAATTCACCTGCAACAAGTGACTCATTCCAGGCTGCGAGTTCTTCATTTTCAACGGCAACAACAGTACCAGTATCATCTCTTTCCATTGGTCGGACAGAGAGGGGATCAAACCATTGTTTCTGCAACTTTCACCGTCAAATCACCGAGCATATTGGTATAGCTGCCAAGCTCATTGTCATACCAGCCGTAAATTACCGCCTGGGTAACAGGCACCTCTAGAGTGGAGCTTGTTTCTGAATATTCTGCGGCCTCGGTTTTGGCCAGATTGACAAATATCGAGGCTGTTCTCGTATGTGTTTCTATGCCCTCGATAATTGCAGCCGCTTTTGGTACGCCCATGATGTCCGAAGATACATTCTGGTTGTCACTGTATTTCAGGTACGGGCTGATTTGTGCAAAATCACGGTAGATCGAATTAATAAAGTTTCTTTTGGTTGGCTTGCCCGGTTCATCCTGGATATTAATGACCAGTATAATCAAGGAACCGGTTGAAGTTGGTATACGGACCGACTCAGCGATGAAACCGATATTTTTCATCTCCGGAATTACCAGCCCGAGGGCACGGGCCGCACCGGTGGTCGTTAAAATGATATTATTCAGAATTGAACGGCTCTTTCTCAAATCAGAAGCCCCGGTACCCGGCAGCCTGTCCAGTACCTGCTGACTGCCGGTTGCCGCATGAACGGTTACCATCGAAGCACTAAGCAGATTATCTTCACCGATGCTCTCAATCAGCGGTTTGACCATATAAGACAAACAGGTGGTTGTGCACGATGCCGCCGACACGACAGAGTGGCGATCCGGGTTGTAATCCTCATCGTTTATTCCCATCACGGTCGTTACAGCATCATCGGGCATTTCCAGCCCCTTTGACTTTATTTTGAAAGGCGCCGACAAAACAACTTTTACCGCCCCCGCTTCCAAATGCCCTCTCAATGCTCCCCGGTCGCTGTCACCATCCGTCGTCGGATCGGTAAAGGCGCCCGTTGAATCGACAACCAGGTTAACTCCGTTGTCACGCCAGGCTATATCTTTGGGATTCCGACTGTTTCTCAATATCTTAACCGGCATCCCGGCAGCCATGAAAGAACCGGCCTGATCGTCAAGCTCTTCGATGACCCGACCGCCTTTATGGCCAAACAGATATGACCCCAGACTCCCATAAGAAGAGTCACGCTCTATCGAGGCAACCAGATCTTCAAGTCCCGAGCCCACATCTCTACCGAGATTGATAACCAGTTCAGAAAAATGTTTTCGTGACACATGGCTCCACAACGACAATTTACCAATTCGGCCAAGACCATTAATCCCTAATTTCATGGCAGATGTTCTCCCGTCCGGTTATTCTGATTTGTAGTGACTGTGCTGACGTTACAGGCTTTACCCAGGTTTCTGATCTGCAAGAAACGTCGGCAACAACCAAAGCAACAATCAAAGCAACAATCAAAGCCTATGGAGCCTCTTGCAAAACTCAGATCAGATTTGTAGGTCAGATGACGAATTTGACGATAAAAAAGGTCGTAATATATTGGAATAATTGAGCTTCACATGTTCTTCTGTTATAATTTGTTTGGC
>Ga0056106_100086_pt1 | contig 16518 bp, 14 predicted proteins | sample WorMetcrassitun1_FD_77012 | JGI IMG/M metagenome (GOLD analysis project Ga0056106, IMG submission 77012) | Marine gutless worms symbiont microbial communities from Max Planck institute for Marine Microbiology, Germany - Olavius crassitunicatus.1 ... | reverse complement strand
GCCAAACAAATTATAACAGAAGAACATGTGAAGCTCAATTATTTCAATATATTACGACCTTTTTTATCGTCAAATTCGTCATCTGACCTACAAATCTGATCTGAGTTTTGCAAGAGGCTCGAAAGTAAAAAAATAGCGGAAATATTCTCGATTGAAAATTTAATTAATCCGAAATTTATACAACAATAGCGGCTTATTAGGTGATACAATGAAACAATATATTGATTCAGAATGGGTCGATAAAGATGACAAAATAGGTGTGTGCGACCCCTACGATAATTCTCTTATCGACTATGTTCCAAAGGCTGACCTGAATGATGTGGAAAAGGTTTTGGACGCTGCGGAGAAGGGCTATCATATCGCCAGAAAAATGCCGGTGCATAAGAGGGCGCAAATATTATACTCAACTGCTGACATCATAAAAAGAAAGGCGGAAGAATTTGCTCAAGTGCTGGCCAGAGAGAGTTCAAAGACCATCCGGGAGGCCCGTAAAGAGGTTGGACGGTGTGTCAATACCCTTACCGTCTCCGGAGAAGAGGCGAAAAGAATCCATGGAAAAACCATCTCTTTTGATTCATTTCCCGGCGGGGAGAATAGAAAGAGATACTACTATCGTAACCCCATCGGTATCATACTGGCCATAACCCCTTTCAATGATTCATTGAACCTGGTGGCACATAAACTCGGGCCCGCTTTTGCCGGCGGCAACAGTGTTATTCTAAAACCCGCGACGGTGACCCCTCTTTCAGCGATCAAACTGGCTAAAGCATTCCTGGAGGCAGGATTGCCGCCTGAAGTCCTGCAGATCTTAACGGGAAACAGCAGTGAAATCGGCACGCGGATGATCAGTGATGATAGAATCAAGATGATATCTTTTACCGGCGGGATTAAGGCGGGTAATAAAATTGTCTCCATCAGCGGCATTAAAAAGCTGGGAATGGAGCTCGGGTCAAACTCACCGGTAATCGTCTGGCATGACGCCGATATCGACTGGGCTGCAGAATCCTGCGTTTCCGGTGCCTTCTGGGCGGCGGGCCAGAATTGCCTTGGGGTACAGCGTATATACATCCATAAAGAAATATATCAGGAATTCAAGGACAAATTTCTCGAAAAGACCCGCCGGATAAAAGTCGGAGACAAACTCAGTGAAGAGACGGATATGGGGCCGATGATCATCAACACTGAGGCGATCAGGGTTGAAAAACTGATAAATGATGCGGTCGCTTCCGGGGCGAATATTTTATGCGGAGGGCACAGAAATGGTGCGTTTTATGACCCCACCGTACTGGAAAATGTACCGAAAACATGCCAGGCGTATTGTGAAGAAATATTCGGCCCGGTTGTACACCTTTTCCCGATAGATGACTTTGACAAAGCAATAGAGGAGGCCAACAGCCTTGAATTTGGACTCCATGCCGCCGTATTTACCAGGGATATCAACCTGGCCTTCAAAGCTGCCTATGAAATAGAATGCGGCGGAGTGATGATCAATGACTCTACGGATTATCGTCTCGACTCCATGCCGTTTGGTGGTGTTAAAAATTCAGGGTTGGGAAGAGAGGGGGTTAAATTTGCCCTCCAGGAAATGACAGAGCCCAAAGTTATCTGTTTTCATCATTAATCGCCAATTTCGGGCCAGGAACCAACTGATATTTCCTGTTTTGCAAGCACCTTGTCTTCAATTTTTTTGAGCAATCCCCGATGTATTTCATCTATGGTCCGTGACAGCTCGGGATCAACAAATTCCGGAGCCAAGGAGGCCATCGGCGCCAACACAAAAAGACGATCAACCCGGCGGGGATGCGGCAGAGTCAATCGTGGGTTATCCATGATTTCAGAGCCAAAATACAACAGATCGAGATCCAGGGTGCGATCCTGATAACCGGTTCCGGATTTATCCCGTGCTCTGCCGAATAGCTTTTCCGTTTCAAGTAATAGATCAAGGAGGTCGCCGGAAGTAAGGGTGGTTGTCAAATGACCGACTGCGTTTACAAACCAGTGCTGGGAAATCATATCGACGGGAGCGGTAAGAAACGGAGGAGACAGCGCTTTAAGGCCAATGCTGTCACTACTGCCTATCTGCTGCCAGGCCCGCAACAGAATCTCGTCACTGTCGCCAAGGTTTGAGCCAAGAGCAACAAAGACATCATCAGTTGTCAAAAGGTACGCTCCCGCTACAAGTCACAGAGGTAGGGTGATGACATTTATCCACCAGTTGGATTTCAGATCAATCCCAGACTACTCAACTCTTTCCTCAAAGCTTCGGTTGTCTGATCGTCCGTTTCAGTCATCGGCAGACGAGGAGCAGAGTCCTTCATCCTGCCCATCAATTCCAGAGCTTTCTTGGCCGGGGCCGGGCTCGGATAGGCAAACATCAATTTCATCATTGAGAAAAGACGGTAGTGCTCTTTCTGTGCATCCTCAACGTTACCTGCAAGAGCCGCTTCCATGGTCCGGGCCATTCCACCTGGGTCAACGTTGGAGACAACCGAGATCACCCCTTTACCGCCAATAAAAACGGTCGGCATCGAAGTAAAGTCATCGCCGGACAAAATGATAAAATCTTCAGGGCAGAACCGAATCACATCGCTGATCTGCTCAAGACTGCCGCAGGCTTCCTTGACCCCGATAATATTAGGTATTTCTGCCAGACGTACGATCGTTTCAGGCAGTATATGAACAACCGTTCGGCCGGGGACGTTGTAGAGGAATATCGGCAGGTCAACCGACTCGGCAACAGCCTTAAAATGCTGATACAAACCTTCCTGGCCTGGTTTGTTGTAGTAGGGAGCCACCGTCAAAATCGCATCGGCACCGCATTCCTGAACATCCTGGGTAAGTTTGACCGCTTTTCTTGTATCATTTGCACCGGCACCACCAATAACCGGTACCCGGCCGGCCACCTTCTTCACCGTCAGTTCCACCACTCGTTTATGTTCATCATAATCAAGGGTTGCCGACTCACCGGTCGTTCCGCAGGGAACAATACCGTGGATCCCATTTTCAATCTGAAATTCGACCAGTTCAATCAGACCTTCTTCATCGAGTTTGCCGTCGATAAATGGGGTAACAAGGGCTGTATTTGCACCATGAAAGCGTTCCATGGCTTCACCTCCGATTGTTGTTATCTGTTTGTCTTATCCTTTTCAACTCAACGCTACAACAGCGCTTCTGCCGAAAGATTCCCTTCATAAACTATCCGGGCCGGGCCCTGCAGATGCACATTCGCGACTCCTTCTCCATCCAGCCTGAACTGGACGCTGAGCTGTTCACCGCCGGTTGTGGTTACCTCAACGGGTGACTCAGCCAGCCCCTGTCTAGCTGCAACGATTGCAGCGGCCACGACCCCGGTTCCGCAGGCCATAGTTTCGGCTTCGACACCACGCTCATAAGTTCTGACCAGCAATTGACCGGCTTCAAGTATTTTGACAAAATTGGCGTTGGTTCCGGCCGGTTCAAATTGCTCATGGTAGCGCAGCGTCCGGCCCCAGCTGTCGACCGGTGGTTGATCCGATTCGACAAAAACCACCGCATGGGGAACCCCGGTATTGATAAAGAACACCTCTCGCTGGCTGTCATCTAACGGAATCAGAATGGAATCACTGTAATCGGCAGGATCGGTCATGCCGATCCTGACATGTTCCTGTTCCCCTATTATCTCCGCTTCGATTACCCCGGCCAGTGTGGAAAAGCGCATCGACCGGCCGGCCATCTTGTGACGCCAGGCAAACCGGGCGGCGCAACGGGCCCCATTGCCGCACATCTCAGCGACCGAGCCATCCCTGTTATAAAATTGCCAGCGAAAATCTTCATTATCACTGCCCTCGATCAGGATCAGGCCATCGGCTCCGGCCGAGAAACTGCGTCTGCACACCAGTTGGGCAAACTGCGGCTGATAGGATTCGGGGATGAATAACGAGCGGTGATCGATAACGATAAAATCGTTGCCGGCACCACTCATTTTTGTAATCGGGATTGGAAAATCCAGCTTCATTACCAGACTATGGCTGCGAATTTATCTGACCGTTGCCTCTTTTGATCCTTTCGACTCGTTGGCCGATTCTGCAGCGTCGATAGCGGTTACCGAATAGAATACCTTGGTGTTTTCCGGAACCGCTTTATCGACATAAATGCTTGACGGCATGGCCACTTCACCGATCAACGCACCTTTGCTCTCGTTTTTAGAGCGGCGATAGACACGATGGCCAACCACGCCGGGATCATCCGGACGCTCCCAATACACTTTAGTTCCCGCAGTAGTTGCTATGGCCCTGACGCCTGTCGGCGCTGCCGGAGGAGTCTTGTCAATGGGTGTCGCATCGACGATATCTGTCACCCCACCAGTGATCCGGTCCTTATCGAGCATCATCAGGCTCTGCACCTTGTAGAAATACTTCTTGCCGTTCAGTACACTGCTGTCCACATATTGCGTTGCACTGACCGGGTCGCCAAGAGGTACAAATTCTTTGCCGCCTTCACTTCTGGATACCTGGTAGAGAATCTTTTTCCGGGTTGCCGAGCCGTCTATCAGGGACGTTACCGGCTGCCAGCTCAACATGATCTTGGCATCATCGCTTGTAACTGCAAATCCGGCCGGAACGGACGGCGGTATCTGCCAGACGAAAGAAACGATATTGGAATCGGTACTGGCGGCCCACCAACTGATTCTCGAGGTAATCTTGTAGAAATATTTATGGTCGGTGCGCAGCAACGAGGTCTTATACTCCCCTGCTTTTCTTTTACCGGCATCGGCTGTTTCCCCGCCAGGAATCTCAGTCGGCTCAGTAAACGGAATCGGGCAGGTGTCGCACAGATCGGCGATTGGCACCGCCGCTCGATAGACATCAAAAGAGTAGATCTCGGCTAATTCATCTCCATTTACCGATTTTTCCGGATAGGTCCAGTTCAGCGTCACCCCGGTCTCATCGATCGAATAGATCAGATCGTTCACCGGTCTGGGAACCACGTTTTGGGGAGGTACCGGGTCAGTCTTATGACCGCATCCCGATAAACTAAAAACCACCGCAATCAACACTATTGACGCAAATCCGATTCTCATCGTGCAATTCCCATTTGTTTTTCGGCAGCACGCAACGCTTCTTCGACGCGCTGCAGGCTTGTGCCCCCGGTTGAAATACGACTCTGTACCGAGCCGTCAATACTGATTACCTCGTATACGTCTTTATCGATAACCTGTGAAAACTGCTGCATCTCTTCCACAGTCAAATCTACCAGTTCACAACCTCTGTCGATACAGAATCCGACAATTCCACCAACTATACCATGCGCTTCCCGGAATGGTACATCTTTCAGCACCAGATAGTCGGCCAGGTCGGTGGCGGTCGTAAAACCGCTTTGCGTCGCCTCAGCCATTTTCCCGGTATTGAATTTTAGATTGTCGAGCAGTTCAGCGATAATAGACAGCGATGCCGAAACGGTGTCAACGGCATCGAACACCGGTTCCTTATCTTCCTGAAGATCACGGTTATAGGTCAGCGGCAGCCCCTTCATCAGAGTCAGAAGGGTCATCAACGAACCGACAACCCGGCCGCTTTTGCCCCTGACCAGTTCAGCAATATCGGGGTTTTTTTTCTGCGGCATGATCGATGAGCCGGTACAGAATCGGTCTTCAATGGTAACAAAGTCGAACTCGCTGCCGGCCCAGAGAACCAGCTCCTCGCACAGGCGGGAAAGATGCAGCTGAACCTGTACGCAGCAGCTTACAAATTCGATGGCAAAATCGCGGTCACCGGCACTATCCATCGAGTTGGCGGTGACCCCGTCAAAACCGAGCAGCTCGGCAACCTGCTCCCGCTCAATGGGCAGACCGGTACCGGCCATGGCGGCACCACCGAGCGGACAGACATTGATCCGCTTGCGACAGTCCTGCAGACGATCGCGATCCCTTGAAAACATCTCGAAATAGGCCAGCAGGTGATGTGAGACCAGCACCGGCTGAGCCCGCTGCATATGGGTATAACCGGGCATGATCCGGCCGAGATAAGTACGCGCCAGCGTGGTAAAACCAGCACGCACGTCATCGAGCAGATCGATCAGACGATCACATTGATCACGCAGATAGAGCCTCAAGTCCAGGGCAATTTGATCGTTTCTGCTTCTGGCCGAATGCAGCTTGGCACCGGCCGGGCCGATCCGGTCGGCAAGCGCCTTTTCGATATTCATATGAATATCTTCGAGCTCCTGCTTAAATTCAAACTCGCCGTTATCGATCTCCTCTTCTATCTGCGTCAGTCCTGCTAAGATCGACGTTAATTCATCCTTGGACAAAAGCCCGTTGTCGGCCAACATGGTCGCGTGGGCCTTGCTTCCAGCGATGTCATAGCGGTAGAGCCGCGAATCGTAATCGATGGACGCACTGAAGGCCTCAACCGAAGCAGCGGTTGATTCTGCAAATCTGCCGCCCCACAATTTGGAGGACTTCTTCTTTGAAGCCATGGTATTTCCAGTCTATGGATTATTCTGCAGCTTCTGAATTCTCAGCCGTAAACCGTTAAGTCGAATAAAACCGGTGGCGTCGCCCTGATTGTACACGTCATCTTCTTCAAAAGTGGCAAAGCTTTCCTGGTAGAGGGACTGCTCCGATTTACGCCCCACCGGGATACAGTTGCCTTTGTACAGTTTGAGCCGCACCGTTCCGTTGACCATTTTCTGGGTCTCATCCATTGTGGTCTGCAGCAGTTCGCGTTCCGGTGAAAACCAGAAACCGTTGTAAATCAGTTCGGCATAACGCGGAATCAGGGAATCCCTAATTTTCATCACTTCCCGATCCAGAGTTATCGTTTCCAGGTCCCGGTGGGCCATACGCAGGATGGTGCCGCCCGGGGTTTCGTAAACACCCCTCGATTTCATCCCGACATAACGGTTCTCAACCATATCAAGACGGCCGATACCGTTTTCACCACCCAGCTTGTTTAGCTTTGAAAACAACTCAAACGGTGACAGCTTGTCGCCGTTTATCGCCATCGGGTCGCCTTTATCAAATTCCATTTCGATATAGGTCGGTTTGTCCGGCGCCTTTTCAGGTGAAACGGTAAGCTTGAACATTGCTTCGTCCGGTTCATTCCACGGCTCTTCGAGAATGCCGCCCTCAAAGCTGACATGGAGCATATTCTCATCGCAGCTATAAGGCTTCTCCTTGGTCACCGATATCGGAATATCGCGTTTTTGGGCAAACTCAACCAGTTTCTTTCTCGAATCCAGATCCCAGAGCCGCCATGGGGCAATTATTTTCAGACTCGGGTCAAGGCCGATATATCCGAGTTCAAAACGGACCTGATCGTTGCCTTTGCCGGTGGCCCCATGACTCACCGCATTGGCCCCTTCGGCTCGGGCAATACGGACCTGCTCCTTGGCAATGAGCGGCCGGGCCAGCGAAGTACCGAGCAGATAGGATCCCTCGTAAATTGCGTTGGCTCTGAAGGCCGGAAAAATGTAGTTCTCGACGAAGCACTCTTTAAGATCGGAAATGATCACCTTTTCAGCACCGGTGGCCATTCCCTTATCAATAACTGCCTGCCAGTCTTCCTCCTGGCCGATATCGGCACTATAGGCAACAATCGGACACCTATATTCCTCGGCCAGCCACTTCAGGATTACCGAGGTGTCAAGCCCGCCTGAGTAGGCGAGAACAATTTTACTTACACTCATTTACTTCCTCTTGTTTTGAACAGGCCGGGCACTCGGCCCGGCTCAATAACTCATCTTGTTACAACGATAATTTCAAGGAAACATGTACTATTACTTGATAATCGGTGTTTTGCAAAGAAATTCAGCTCGTTTCCAGACCGGGCCCTACAGAATCAAAAATCGATTTAGACAGATATCTTCGACAGTACTTCACCTAAAACCGGTATAAGCTGATCTATTTCCGCCTCTTCAACGATAAGGGGTGGGGCGAACCGAAGTGCGCAATTGCCGGCAAAATTGATCAGAAACCCTTTGTCAAAGAGCGTATTGACGATATCGGCGCCCTGTTCCTGACCTGCCTCAGTCAGCACCAGGCCGTTTAAAAGCCCCATTCCCCTGACATGAGAAGCGATAAGCGGATATTTTCGCTGCAACTTGTCCAACTCGCTGCGAAAATACTCCCCCTTAGTCTGCACATCGCCCAGAAAGCCATCTTCAAGGATGATTTTAAGCGTTGCTACCGCAGCAGCGCAGGCCACCGGATTGCCGCCAAAGGTCGAGGCATGGGTGCCGGGGACAAAATAGCCGGCAAGTTTTTCAGTGATCAGCATAGCGCCTATCGGCAGCCCATTGCCAAGTGCTTTGGCTATGGTCATGATATCGGGAACCACATCCAGCTGCTGGTAAGCAAACAGACTGCCCGTCCTCCCCATTCCGGTCTGCACCTCATCAAATATTAAAAGCAGGTCGTGTTTATCACAGATCTTGCGGATAGACTGCAGGTATTGTTTTGCAAGCGGTCTGACACCCCCCTCACCCTGCAGCGGCTCACACATAATCGCGCAAGTTCGGGGTGTGATATTCTTCTCGATTGCCTCCAGATCGCCAAATCCGGTATAGACAAAGCCTTCCGGCAACGGCTCGAAGCCTTTATGAAATTTGGGCTGAGCTGTGGCAGCCACCGTTGCCAGCGTTCTGCCATGAAAAGACCCTTCCAGGGTAATGATTTCATAGCGCCCCTCCGCCGAAGCGATACGGGCCAACTTGATAGCCGCCTCGTTAGCCTCGGCGCCGCTGTTACACATAAAAACCTTGTCAGCAAAACTGTTGCCCACCAGAATTTCTGCGAGCTCGGTCTGCGGCTCGGTGTAATAGAGATTGGAAACATGGACAAGTTTGGCGGCCTGATCGGAAATTGCCCTGGTTACTGCCGGATGACAATGGCCAAGAGCGCACACAGCAATGCCCGAGAGAAAATCGAGATAGGTGTTGCCCTCAGCGTCAATCAGTTTGCATCCCGACCCGGAGATCATGGCCACCTGATAACGGAGGTAATTACCGATAAACACCTGATCAGCTCTGTTTTTGGTCAACTCGTTTTTGTTTTCCATCTGACAATCTCCGTACCAACGCCCTCATGGGTAAACATTTCCAGTAAAATGGCATGCTCCACCCGGCCGTCAACAATATAGGTTTTATTGACCCCCTGCTGCAGCGCTTCACGGCAGCAGTTCACTTTCGGGATCATGCCGCCGCTGATGGTGCCGTCTTCAATGAGGTCATCGAGTTCATCACGACCCAAGGATCTCAACAGATTGCCGTCTTTATCCTTTACCCCCTCGACATCGGTCAGCAGTATCAGTTTTTCCGCCTTGAGGGCACCACCGATGGCACCGGCCACCAGGTCGGCGTTAATATTAAGCGCCTGGCCGTCATCGCCGACCCCGACCGGGGCGATAACCGGGATGAAGTCTTCCTGTTTAAGTGTTTCCAGAACTTCAGCGTTAATCTGGGTAACTTCTCCGACCCGGCCCAGATCGATCAGTTCAGGCGGTGCATTTTCGATCATTTCTTCACTCGAGCTGACATTTATCTGCATTGTTCGAGCGCAGACCAGATCACCGTCCCGGCCGGACAGGCCGACCGCCCGGCCGCCGCTATGATTTATCAAACCAACGATTTCCTTGTTCACCCTGCCGACCAGAACCATCTCCACCACATTCATGGTTTCACCGTCGGTAACCCGCATTCCCTGGACATAGCTGGGCTTGATCTCGAGACGATCGAGCAACTGATTGATCTGCGGCCCGCCGCCGTGGATGATAACCACACTGACCCCGATCTGGTTGAGCAGAATGACGTCGAGGGCAAACTGCTTTTTCAGATTGTCGTCAACCATTGCATGACCGCCGTATTTGACAACTACGGTCTTATGCCTGAACTCCTGGATATAGGGCAAGGATTCAACCAGAATCTTGGCTCTTTCAATGTTTTCTTTCATAAGTTTCCTGTTTATTGAGCATCACTTTGTCGATTGCCAGATTGCAAATCCTCTCTATTCTATACATAGCGGCATAAGTTCAAGGCGCCAATCCAAGCAAGGTGAGGCAAGGCGCGAGCGAGGAGCCGGCGGAGCAGCCTGATAGCGCTGTGAGCAGGCACCGCAGCGAGCAACGCAGTATGATGGGATGGATTGGACTTATGTCGCTATGTATAATGACTTGTCACACCTTAGTAAAGTACTCATTTTATCCACCTTTTAGCGCTTTGTTTTACATTCACCGCATGGTACGTTATAATAGGCTCGCAATTTGCGTTACGATCATTTTTTTTGTCCGGAGTATATCATGGGAAAAATCAAAATATTCAGTATTTCAAGTATATTAGTAATCCTATTTCTCTTTCCGACTCAGTCGCTGTTTGGGGCTGAAGAAAAAGAACCGCCGGTTGTTGTGGAGGCTGACCAAATGTCTTCAACCGAAGAAAGCAACTCGGTCCAGTTTACCGGCAATGTCGATACCAAACAGGGGGATCTACGCATTATTTCAGATGAAATGACCGTCTATTACAACGAGAAAGCTACCCAGGACAAAGAAGCCAATACCAAACAGAAAATTGAAAAACTCGTCTGTGTCGGCAACGTTGAAATGAGCACTAGCGAATGGCTGGGGACCTCTGATGAAATGATCTACTACTCGGGGAACCGAAAAATTTTCCTGATCGGCAATGCCAAAGCCTGGCAGGGGGAAAACATGGTTTCAGGGGAAAAAATCGTTTACTACATGGACGAGGGAAGATCCGAAGTCGTTGGCGGCACAACAACCGTGGTGGGAGAAGGGGACGAAAAGGAAGAGAAAAAAACCCGGGTTAAGATGACCATTTTGCAGAAATAATCAACAACTAATCATGGCCCAGCTTGAAACCAGAAATATCGTAAAGATATACGGCAGCAGGACCGTCGTTGACGGCATCAGTCTGACCGTCGAAACCGGCATGGTTGTTGGACTGCTGGGCCCGAACGGTGCAGGCAAGACAACCACTTTCTATTCCATAGTCGGCTTTATCAAGCCCAACGAGGGCAATGTTCTGCTAGAAGGTGAAATAATCACCGATCTACCGATCCACCAGCGGGCTCTGAAAGGGATTACTTATCTGGCCCAGGAGCCCTCCGTATTTAAGAAACTGACGGTCGAGGAAAACGTCCGGATTGTTCTTGAACCACTCGGTTTGACAACCAACGAAATCAACAATCGGATCAACGAATTACTGGCTGATCTAAAAATTGAACATCTACGGAACAACAAAGGTGATGCCTTGTCCGGCGGCGAACGCCGACGTGTGGAAATCATGCGGGCATTGGCCACCAGACCCCAGTTTATCCTGCTCGATGAACCATTTGCCGGTATCGATCCGCTGGCGGTAGGCGAGTTGCAGAAGATTATCTACGGTCTCAAAGACCGGGGACTTGGAATTGTAATATCTGATCATAACGTTAGAGAGACACTGCAGGTTTGCGATTTTGCCTATATCGTCAACAACGGCACGATTTTAACAAGTGGAGTCGCCAATGATATAATTGAGAGTCAGATTGCACGAAAAATGTATCTTGGAGAAAATTTTTCGATGTAAAATGGTTTAATGATTTGTAACCGAGAACTATGAAACGAGTCGATTATTGAACAATGGCACTTGAACTGAGACAGCAGCTTAAGCTGGCCCAGAAACTGATAATGACGCCGCAACTGCGTCAGGCCATCAAGCTTCTGCAGCTCAATAGACTCGATCTGACCCAGGCCCTGCAGGCCGAAATTGAACAAAATCCTGCCCTGGAGATAGACCGCACGGGGGACAACAGTGACGAGGAAAGAGATTTTGGCCTTTCCACCACCGTCGAACCGGACAGTGTTGTAAAAGAAACTGAAATAACCCAGCCGGTTTCCCAGAAAGATGCGATGGCCGAAACCAACTGGGAAGAATACGCCAACACCTACGAAACTCAGCCGGAGTTCTCATTTTCCCGGGAAAGACCACAGGAAGACGCCCCCAGTCAGTTTGACTTCATCTCTGAAAAACCGGGCCTTTCCGCCTACCTCCAATGGCAGTTGGCCCATGATGAGCTGGACCCGGACGAATGGGAAATTGCCCGCTATATCATCGGCAACCTGAACCGGTATGGGTTTCTTGAAACCAGCCTTGATGAAATTGTCGAAAATGTCGGCTGCCTCCTCGACGATGCCGATTATGTACTGGAGGTAATCCAGGAGCTCAACCCACCGGGCATCGGCGCCCGCACGGTAAGTGAATCGCTGCAACTGCAGCTTGAACGGCTGAACATGGCTGACTCGCTGCCGATGCTGATCATCAGCGAACACCTCAACCTGCTGGAAAACAGAAATTACAAAATGCTCACCAGGGTAACCGGCCATAAGCGGGCGGAGATTATTGAGGCAGTCGAGTTCATCACCAAAAATCTCACCCCTTACCCCGGGCTGCCGTATGCAGTAGAGGCCACCAACTATGTAGTGCCTGACGTCTATGTTCAGAAGGTGGACGGCGAGTATGTCATCCGTCTTAACGATGATGATATCCCGCGACTGAGAATATCGAACTATTATCGTAATTTCCTTAAATCAGGCAGCAACAGTGCACCTAAGGATTCTAAAAGTTACGTTGCCGACAAGGTGAAAAGTGCCGAGTGGTTTATTAAATCGCTCCATCAACGCCAGCGCACCATCTACAAGGTGATGGAGTCCATACTGAAATTCCAGCATGACTTCTTCGAACGCGGCCCCGCCTACCTGAAACCGCTGATCCTCCGTGACGTCGCCGAAGACATTGGCATGCATGAGTCAACCATCAGCCGGGTAACGTCAAATAAATACACCCACACCCCGCAGGGCATCTACGAACTCAAGTTCTTCTTTTCCACGGCAATTCCAAGAGAAGGCAAAGAAGCCCTGGCGGCTGAGTCGGTAAAAACCCGCATCCGGCAGCTGGTGCAGGAGGAAGACAAGGCCAAGCCGCTCAGCGACAGCGCTATCGCCGGTAAACTGGCGGAACAGGATATCAAGATTGCCCGCCGCACCGTAGCCAAATACCGCGAACAGATGAAGATCCCGCCGGTTAAGCATCGCCGCCTGCCGCGATAACCCCGTTAAAGAAGCAATGAGCCTTCTTGAGCGAGTCTACTTCCTCCACCAGCAACTGACTGAAAACAGATACCCGAACTCCCGAAGCTTAATGGAGAAATTCGAGATCTCGCAGCCAACCGCCCGTAGAGATTTTGCCTATCTGCGCGACCGGCTGCTCGCACCAATCGAATTTGATCAGAAAAAGAACGGCTTTTTCTACACCGAAGATGATTTCAACTTGCCATTTGAAAACAGCCCGCGCATCGTTTTCTTGCTCGGCATGCTCGGCCGCCTGGTCGAAGAGACCGGCCTGCGCGATTTGCCGGAAATGAAGCAGCTGGAAAAGCGTTTGTCAGCTATGGTCGGCCAGGAATATGCACACCTCACCGACTCGATCCATTGCGAGTGGGTGGAGGTCGAATACCCAGACCCGAAGATTTTCGATACCGTTATCGAAGCCATAGTGAAAAAACGGCAGCTGGCCATTTCCTATCGAACACCATCAAAGGAGAGCACCAGCAGAACCGTTGAGCCGCTCAAGCTGATCAACTACCAGGGCCGCTGGTACCTCTCGGCCTGGTGTTTGCTCAGAGACGGCCACCGCACCTTTCATGTGGCTAGGGTCATCAGCGCAGAGCTGACCCACAAAAGCCTGGATGCACTTGATCTTGATAGCCAAGAGCTCGACCGGTCATTTGGTATATTCAAGGGGACCCCGCGTTATACCGCGGAGATACTCTTCAGCGGTACCGCCGCTGAACTGGTGAAACATCAGGTATGGCACAAGGATCAGGAGATCGAAGAATCCCAAGAAGGCACATTGCTGAGAATTCCCGTTCACGACGACCGGGAAATCATGATGAAGATACTGCAGTATGGGTCTAAGGCGGTTATTAAGGAGCCGTCACACTTACAGCAACACATGATTGAAGAGCTTCAGGATATGCGGAATATATATCGGTTTCTTGCAAAATAGTGGTAAATCAACTTTCAGAAAACTAAACAATTATAGCTGAAACGGGCCCTGGATGAGGCTGAAATTGGCATCGACAGGAATTTGAGAGCAGGCATCTGGTATCAGCTTGAATTGAAAACCACGTTCACTTGTGTGGCTAGATCACGGATTGAAGCGGCTAAGATATTCAGATGGGATAATCCAACGTGCCCTGATTTAATGGCTCAAGCCGTCCATACACTTTTAGGAAACAGAGTGGAGCACTCACACCGGACTCCTATAGCTTCATAAGAGAAGAAGTTTGATTGGAAGTTATATGGCCGGCAATCTCTTGCTATTTTCTGGAAATTGCCTGTTATAAAAGACCAAAATAATGTGACGGAAAAGGAAGCAACCCAATCATGATGGCATATCTGAACAATCTATTTTTGTTTGTTGAGCAATGGCTGGGTTCGTTGTCGGAGGTTGCCATTGTTTTTTTCGGCGTTTCTGCGGGTGTGCTGTGCGTTGTTGCGTTTTGGGAGAGGCTGATCCGTTTGCCTGAAACGATTGCCGGAGTCCTGCTGGCGCTCAGTTTGGTATTTCATCAGCAAATCATGAGATTTCTTTATTTCCTGCCGATTAGTTCGTCTTTTCATTATTTGTTGATGACAGGGCCTCTTCTGGTTGTGATCCTATATGCTCGTAACATGGCAACGGGGAAGATTAACCGGAAACTTTTTTACGTTATCGTTTCCCTTTTCATCCCCGCATTGCTGTTGATTCTTTTTCCTGACCTGCTAAATCAATATTTTGTCAGGACGGGTCTCGTATACGAGGTAGCTCCGGCTGGCTTCAGTCTACTTTTTCTAAGTGTTCTCTTGATTGCCGTAATGTTGAGAGAGCATGAGGTGAAACGAGAAATGGTAACCCAAGTTGCAGCGGGTGAAGCCTTGAGCTCAGCAGAGAGGAGAGCAACCAGGGGCACGAAGATAGGAGCTCCTCTTGTTATTGTTATTTCGACCCTCGCCGTCTTCATCAGCGGAAGCTTTAGCCCGGAACCCATGGTTGGCGATGAAGTCACACACTATTTCATGCTCACCAAACAGGCGGAGGATATAAGCCAGCCGAATTTTTACTCACACATCCCATTTGCTGATGGAGACATAGAAGTTCGCCGTTACCCGCACTCCTTCCTCTGGCATTATTTGGGCGCTGTTATTTACCGGCTCAGCGGAGATTCTTTTTATGCAGTGCAAATATTTCAAGCTGTCTTTTTGTTCCAGTTGCTGTTTGTCGCTTACCTGATGGCGTATCACCGTGGTGGAGTAGAAACGAGGTCCGCGCTTGTTTACCTGCTTGCTGTTGCCTCCCTACCAATTACCCTGACGTTTTCAGTGTTGTTTTACCAGGACATTCCAATGGCTGCTCAAGTCATCACAGCTTTTTATCTGCTCGACCGCCGCAAATGGCTGTGGGCTGCATTATTTATGGCGCTGGCCATGGGATTCAAGGTAACTGCGGTTTTGTTCTTCCCTCCATTCTTCCTGTTACTGGCCTACCGGCTTTTCGTCCATGAAACGTCTGGCAAAGGCACGGTCATTCTATTCTGTTCCATCTTGGCCGTGTTCGGCAGCACGTGGTCTATGGGCAAAGCGATAAATGTATATGCCCATTCAACCTTTTATCCTCAAGAGCAGCTGGAAAAATTAGTTGATATTGCTCGGGATAAAGCAAATCATTTCTTCATCAGAAGTACCAGCCCCCTCCCGGACAAAAAACAGAAGCTCGATTCTGGAAAAGCAAAACCGGCTGGCATCTCTGGCGGAAGGTCTAATAAAGAGACGGCACCTGTTATCATTGCCAATCACCCTGGTGACCTTAGAATTAAAATCAACTACCTGATTTATGGAGGGGTAGTCCTCTGGATAGTCATAACAGGTGCACTGGTTGGAACACTTTTCGGTACACTGGAAGATAAAGTGCATAAGGAAAGAAGGAATAAAGCCCCCGAAATGTGGCTCTGGCTGACAGGAGGTTTCTACATCGTTTTAACGGCGTTTCTGATCAGCTCAGCTCCCGATGCCCGTTTTTTTCTCCCTGGATTGGTATTTATTCTCTTGCCGATCGCAGAAAGGTTCGTCCGTTTACCCAAACCCAAAATAATTATCAGCATCGTTGCAATACTAGCGTTATTGCAGGGCGGGTATGTTCTGGCAAAAACATATCGGTTAAGATCGGTCTCTCAAGGGTTGCTGGAGGCTATCGAATATTTGTCCCCAAACCCGCCCCAGCCAAAAAGGGTATTCATGTACCCTGAAGGCAACTACAGGCTTTTTCCTGTTTATCATGAATGGTATTTGGGATACCGGTTGCGTGAGTTCTGGAGAGCTGACAATAAGCAGAGGAGCCTCTTGCAAAACTCAGATCAGATTTGTAGGTCAGATGACGAATTTGACGATAAAAAAGGTCGTAATATATTGAAATAATTGAGCTTCACATGTTCTTCTGTTATAATTTGTTTGG
>Ga0056106_100084_pt1 | contig 16637 bp, 18 predicted proteins | sample WorMetcrassitun1_FD_77012 | JGI IMG/M metagenome (GOLD analysis project Ga0056106, IMG submission 77012) | Marine gutless worms symbiont microbial communities from Max Planck institute for Marine Microbiology, Germany - Olavius crassitunicatus.1 ... | reverse complement strand
CAAGATGAGTACCGGATTGACCCACTTTCTTCAAGACCGCTTTCGCATATCCGCTACCGGTATACCGGTAGCGGATATGCGAACCTATTGAAAGAATTTACAGAAAAGACGTTACACTAGCAAATGAATCGGTTATTGACCATTGACGTATAGAAAAGTGTTGTCAATTTCAGGTCTAATGGTACTGGTGACCGAGATTATCAGTTGTCTATTGAGGAACACAACTTTTATTCACCGATGCACCTTATCAAGCGAGACTTCAGACAATGATTAAAGCCCTGATTTTTGATATGGACGGTACCCTGGTCGACTCCGAGCGTGTTCATTGGCAGGCCTGGCATGATACCCTTCAAGGCCATGGATTGAGAGTGCCTGTTTTTGATGTATTTGATCAATATGTCGGGGTCAGTGACGAGCATATGGCAGAAGAATTTACCGAGGATTTTGTCGATTCGGCTGCGATCAAAATCGACCCAGCGACGCTTATATCTGAAAAGCGAACCACCTATCTGAGATTGGTACCTGAGATCAAATTACTGCCCGGTGTAACAAACATCATCAAACGCTATCAGGGTCGTTACCGGATGGCTGTGGCCTCATCGTCACCCTATGACGAGTTGATCTCCATCCTTGAATATCACCATTTGCACAAGTTTTTCGAATACGTGGTGGGAGGGGACATGGTAACTAAGAAAAAACCCAATCCGGAAATATATCTTCAAGTTACCAGCAAGCTCGGCTTGTCCCCGGCTCAATGTATAGCCTTTGAGGATTCGCAGTCGGGAATAGCCGCGGCTAAAGGTGGCGGTCTTCTAGCCGTGGCTGTTCCGCACACGATGTCGATGAATCATGACTTCAGCGAAGCAGATATCAAACTCACCAGTCTCTTCGAGGTTGACGACCAGCTCTTGACCCAACTTGCAGACAGCGTTGGTTGAACCTCAACTCTCCAGGCTTGGCAGATATGGAGACAGGTCCTTGACATAGCGGGTCAGGACCTTGAAATTGTTTTTGTTCAACACCGCCACAGCCTGGGGACCATCATCACCCGAAAGCCTTAGTACCAGTTGATATACGTCGGGATAGTCGCGGATCGGCCAGGTTACCAAACTCTGTATGTTAATGTTGAGATCTCTTAAAATTGTACTCACTTCGGCAATCTTTCCGATCCGGTCACTGACCAGTACACAGAGTCGCACCGACTCCTCATTCATGCCGATAGCTTCGAGCAGCACCTCCATCACGTCGGTGCTGGTGATGATGCCAACCAGTTCTTCGTTTTCCATTACCGGCAGGGAATTGATGTTGTGGCTCTGCATGATAAATGCGGCCCGTTCGATGGTCGTTTCTGATGTGATTGTCACCACCGTTTTTACCATGATCATCTTGACCTGAATCTTCTCCAGGATATAGCCCAACTCATGGGCGCTCAAGGTATTGGCCGGCGATGCCCAGTACTGTTTCAAGTCCTTATCAGATATGATACCCACCAGGTTGGTGTTGTCATCGACAACCAGGAGGTGGTCGATAGCCCATTTTTCAATAAGTTCATTAGCTTCTACCAGCGTTGCTTCAGGGGCTATAGTTATCAAGTTGGTTTGCATGATCCTGCCGATATACATAGAGCTTCCTCCAGATGGTTTTTGATCTATTAGTATCGAGTTAATCCCCTTCATTATAAGCGATGTATTTTTTCAGACAATCCCTTTGTAAGAAAAGCGATGAGCAACGATGATGACGGCCAGTAAAAAAGGTTTGATCTTATATATATCGGGGAAAAAAACCTTGCCTGGAACGCAGATTCCAGAGTAGTGTTCCAGATTGCCTTACGTAACTGCTTAAGCGGCCAATTACCAATAAACCGTTAACTTTCAGGAGTGAAACCCACCAAAGCTGATGACTGAAAAATCACAAGACAGATCGACCTGGATGTCGGGCAATGAAGCAATCGCTCGCGGCGCCTATGAAGCGGGTGTGGCTGTTGCCTCAGGCTATCCTGGAACTCCGTCAACGGAGATAATGGAATATCTATCCACCTACGAAACGGTATATACCGAATGGGCCCCCAACGAAAAGGTCGGACTCGAAGTGGCGATCGGTGCCTCCTTTGCCGGCGGACGGGCACTGGCAACGATGAAACATGTTGGCCTCAACGTCGCCGCCGATCCCCTGTTCACCGCTTCATATACTGGCGGCAGAGGCGGCATTGTAGTTTTAACTGCCGATGATCCCGATATGCATTCCTCACAGAATGAGCAGGATAACCGAAACTATGCCCTGGCCGCCAAAGTACCGATGCTGGAGCCGTCCGACCCTGCCGAGGCAAAAGAGTTTCTCAAACGTGCCTTTGATCTCAGTGAAGAATTTGATACCCCGGTGCTGCTGCGGATTACCACCAGAATAGCCCATGTCAAAGGTGTCGTTGAAAGAGGTGAGGTTGTGATCCCGGCTGAGAAGCCGAATATAGAAAAACATCCGGAGAAGTTTGTGATGTTGCCGGCAATGGCCCGCAGACGAAGGATTCATGTCGAAGAGCGTATGCAGAAGTGCCGGGAACTGGCGGAGACGGCGGATTACAACATTATTGAAGACGGCGATAAGAAACGGGGATTTATTACCTCGGGAGTATCGTATCTATATGTCAAAGAGGCCTTTCCCGAGGTGGCGGTCTTGAAGCTGGGCATGTGCTGGCCGCTTCCGGAGCAGAAGATCAGGGATTTTGCTGCCTCGGTCGAAGAGCTTTATGTGGTCGAAGAGCTTGATCCGTTTCTGGAAACCCAGATAAAGGCGATGGGCATCGACTGCCACGGCAAGGATATGATTTCCCCGATCGGCGAATTGAACACCTCGATCGTTAGGAAATCAATCGATCCTGAGCGGGGACCGCAAAAACTGTATGAACCGGTGGATCTTCCACCCCGGCCGCCCAATATGTGTCCCGGTTGTCCCCACCGGGGAATCTTTTTCACCTTGTCGCGGCTGAAAGTGTTTGTTTCCGGCGATATCGGCTGTTACACCCTGGGCTTCCTGCCGCCGTTGAACGCGCTTGACTCAACGGTCTGCATGGGAGCATCAATCCCGATGGCTCACGGCATGGTTAAAGCGGTCGGAGAAGGTAGCCATGACAAGGTTGTGTCGGTCATAGGTGATTCAACTTTTGTCCATTCTGGAATTACCGGACTGATTAATTCGGTTTACAACGGTTCGGCGGCCACCTTGATAATTCTGGACAATCGCATTACCGCTATGACCGGTCAGCAGCCCAACCCGGCATCGGGCAACACGATCAGAGGCGAAGCCGTCCAGGCGCTCGACCTGGAGGCTTTGTGCCGAGCCGTCGGGGTGAAACATGTCCGGGTTCTCGATCCTCACGACGTACCTGAGTGCCGCAAGGTAATCAAAGAGGAAGTGGATCGCGACGAGATGTCGGTGATCATCACCCAGGCTCCCTGTGTACTGCTGCCGGAGATGAAACTGCGTAAGCCGGTATCCTATTACACCAATATCGACAATTGTGTCGGCTGTACCTCATGCATCAGGCTTGGCTGCCCGGCCATCAGCTGGACTGCCTTTGAGGAGGGTGAAGCGGAAGCGAAAGGGTACAAGAAGAGCCAGAAAGGCTACTCCAGGATCGATGAGGTACTCTGCAACGACTGTGGCCAGTGTGCGTCATTGTGTAAATTCAACGCCATCACCAGGGGGGAGCCAAAATAATGAGCATGAGTAAAAACATTTTATTTTCAGGTGTGGGCGGCCAGGGCATCCTGCTGGCCAGCGAATTGACGGCGGCAACCCTGCTTCGGGCCGGCTATGACGTTAAAAAGAGCGAGGTGCACGGCATGGCCCAGCGGGGCGGCTCCGTTACTGCCCAGCTCAGATATGGGGAACGGGTCTACTCACCGCTGATCGATCCAGGTACGGCCGATATCCAGATGGCCTTTGAGATGATGGAGGCGGTACGCTACCTGTCGTATCTGAACCAAAACAGCACGGTCATCGTCAATATCCAGAGAATTCTGCCGCCATCGGTGGCCACCGGCCAGGCGGCCTATCCGAAGGATGTCCTTGAAGAGTTGAGGAAACGGAAAATCAGGGTGATCGGAGTCGATGCCTTTTCGATCGCCAAGGATGCCGGTGAGGTTCGAACCGCCAACGTCGCCCTGGTTGGCGCCCTGTCGGTTCATCTTGATGTTGATTCGAAAATTTTCGAGTCGGTAATAGAAAATCGGGTACCAGAGCGGTTTCTTAAAGAGAATATGAAGGCCTTCGCAGCCGGCAGGGCCGCCGGAGGAAGGTAAGTGGAGCTATCGTTTCGATAAAAGAGGAGTGACATGTCGACAATCTATTGGGAAGAAGAGATAGAAACCCTGCCGCGGGCGGGGTTGGAATCTATTCAGCTGAAGCGTCTGCAGTCGTTAATCGCCAGGGTTTACAATACTGTTGAACCATATCGGCAGAAGATGGACGAAGCGGGAGTTAAGCCATCCGATATTAAAGAGCTGAAAGATCTGCAGAAACTACCGTTTACCGCCAAGGATGATCTGCGGGATAATTATCCATTCGGGATGTTTACCATGGGTATGGAGGATGTCGTCCGCGTTCATGCTTCTTCGGGTACCACCGGCAAACCGATCGTGGTTGGTTACACCAAAAAAGATATCAATACCTGGGCTAGTATGATGGCCCGGGCTTTGGCCTGTGCCGGGGCAACCACAGGAGACATGGTTCACAACGCTTACGGTTACGGCCTTTTTACCGGAGGGCTCGGGGCCCACTACGGGGCGGAAAAACTCGGGGCAACGGTCATTCCGGTTTCCGGCGGCAATTCAAAACGCCAGATCACCATCATGAAGGATTTCGGTTCCACCATATTGATGTCAACTCCATCCTATGCACTGAATCTGGCCGATGCCATGGGCCAGATGGGCATTAACCCATCTTCACTGTCGCTGCGGGTCGGTATCTTCGGGGCCGAGCCGTGGAGTGAAAATATGCGTGAGGAGGTGAAACGTAAACTGAACATAAAAGCGGTTGATATCTATGGATTATCGGAAGTAATCGGCCCCGGTGTTGCCCAGGAATGTCTGACATCCACCAAAGGGATGCACATCTTTGAAGACCACTTTCTGCCGGAAATTATCGATCCCGAAACCGGCGAGGTCCTGCCTCCGGGAGAGAGAGGCGAACTGGTATTCACAACGCTCACCAAGGAAGCCTTCCCGGTCATTCGCTATCGGACCAAAGATATTTCTACCCTCTACCTGGAGACCTGTAATTGCGGTCGGACTCTGGCACGCATGGAAAAGGTAACCGGGCGTTCGGACGACATGCTGATTATCAGAGGCGTTAATGTCTTTCCATCTCAGGTTGAACATGTTCTTATGGGTGTCGAGGGTGTTGAACCACATTATCAGATTATCGTAGATCGGCAGGGAACCTTGGATACCATGACCGTTGAAGTTGAGGTCAGCGACTCCATTTTCTCGGACGAAATTAAAAATCTTGAGCACCTTACCCATAACATCACCAAGGATATCAAGGACATCCTCGGTGTTACCTGTAAAGTGAAGCTTGTCAATCCGCGCTCGATCCGGCGCAGTGAAGGAAAGGCCCAACGAATAATTGACAATCGTAAAATTTGACCGGGAGGCTTGTAATGAAAGTTGAACAGATTGCCATATTTCTGGAGAATGAATCAGGTCGTCTGTCGGAGATAACGAGAGTACTGGCGGATAACAATATCAATATCAGATCACTGTCACTTGCCGACACCGCTGACTTCGGCATTTTAAGACTCATCGTTGACAAGGTTGATGAGGCTGAAAAATCGTTGAAAGAAAGAGGATTTACCGTTGGTAAAACCCATGTCTTAGCAGTTGAAGTGCCTGACAAGGTCGGAGGTCTGGCTTCGGTTCTGAAAGCGCTGGAAGCCGCTGCCCTCAACGTTGAATACATGTATGCTTTTGTCAATAAGAGCGGTGAGAATGCGGTGATGATCTTTCGTTTTGAAGAGATAGACAAGGCCATGCATGTTCTTCAGGATAGAGGATTTACCATATTGTCAGGGGCTCAGATCTGTGCTTTATAATGTGAATCTGTCAAATTAACTGGAACTTATTAATCAGTTGCCGGCCTGTGGAGACGCGTGTCTTCGTCAAGCCTGTAACTAAATTAAGGGAGACTTTATGAAGAGATTAGTACTTGCTACTGCACTGGTGTTGTTTGCCTGTACTACAACTGCCGGGCTTGCTTTGGCCGAGATCATCAAGGTTGGAGCAATTCTCGCGGTAACTGGACCAGCCTCATTTTTAGGCGGACCTGAGGCACGAACTCTTGAGATGCTCACCGATGAGGTTAATAAAGGTGGTGGTATCAACGGTAATAAGGTTGAGTTGATCATCAAAGACTCGGGAGCGAATCCTGAAAAGGCAATTTCATTTGCCAAGCAGCTTATCGAGGAAGAAAAAGTTGTCGCCGTAATAGGTCCCTCCACATCCGGGGAAACCATGAAGGTAAAGAAGATCTTCGAGGAAGGGGCGACGCCGCTGCTATCCTGTGCTGCCGCTGAAGTTATCGTCAATCCGGTGGCCAAATATGTCTTCAAGACCCCCCAGAAAGATTCTTATGCCGCCCAGAAGATCTTTCAGACAATGAAAGATATGGGGATTTCGAAAATTGCTGTGCTGGCGGGTAACACAGGTTTTGGCAAGGCGGGCAAAGGGCAGTTGCTAAAAATTGCGCCGACCATGGGAATCGAAGTGGTCGTAACCGAAGTGTACGATAAGAAATCCAACGATCTGTCGGCGGTTATCGCCAAGATTAAGGCCAACAAAGACGTTCAGGCGGTAGTTAACTGGTCTATTGTTCCGGCCCAGTCTATTGTCGCTAAAAATATGCGGCAAGCCGGCTGGGATGTTCCGCTGTTCCAGAGTCACGGCTTTGGCAACATCAAATATGTAGAGGCAGCCGGTGCTGCGGCTGAAGGGATTATCTTCCCGGCGGGCCGTCTGCTTGTCGTCGACGAACTGGCGGCAGATCATCCTCAAAAGGATCTGCTGACCAAATATATCGCCGATTATGAAGGCGCCCACAAAGAAAAGGCATCTACTTTCGGCGGTCACGCTTACGATGCCTTTATCATCCTGAAAGTGGCTGTGGAAAAAGCGGGCACTGACAAAGACAAGATTCGAGATGAAATTGAAAAGTTGCAAAACCTGCCGGGAACAGGTGGTGTGTTCAATTTCTCGGCCGAAGATCATAACGGTCTTGGTATCGATGCGTTCGAAATGATAACTGTTAAAGACGGAGCCTTTGTTCCGTACAAGAAGATGTAGAAAGGGAAATAAACCAGTCTTTCTTTTGACGACTGGTGTTATGGTAAAGGATTTCGAGGGGCTGGATTCGTTCGGCCCCTTTTCCCGTTTTATTAATCCACCGGATAGTGGCCCCGTAATAGCATGACGCAGGAATTGTTTATCCAATATTTCTTTGCCGGGATTACTTATGGCTCGATCTATGCGATCGTCGCCATCGGTTTTAACATAATCTACAACACAACCGGCATAATCAATTTTGCCCAAGGTGAATTTGTTATGCTCGGCGGCATGATATCTATTTCTCTGATGCCGATCATGGGCTTGCCGCTGGCCATTGGTTCTGCTGTTGTTCTGACGATGCTGTTCGGCGCTTTTCTGGAAATTTCCTTTATCCGCTGGCTGGAAAGCCCGGGAGTTTTGCGGATGATCATCATTACCATCGGTCTGTCAATTCTGACCAGGGAAGCGGCCCTTCATATCTGGGGTGAATCGGTACGTTCACTACCCTATTTCATCGGTAATGAAATTACCTCCATCGCCGTTCTCGGTGCCCGTATATCGCCTCAAGTTCTCTGGGTAATCATAACCTGTGGCTTGATGGTTGTGTTTCTTTCTTTTTTTTTAAAAACTACTTCGGTCGGAAGGGAAATGCGGGCCTGCGCTTCCAACAGAAAAGCGGCCATTCTCTGCGGTATCAACACCCGCAATATGGTGACCTTTTCTTTCATGCTCAGCGCCGGAATCGGAGCCCTGGCCGGCAGCGTCATGTCCCCGATCACCTCGACCTCCTATGATATTGGAACCGGTCTGGCCATAAAAGGGTTTACGGTGGCAATCCTCGGCGGATTGGGAAATTCCATGGCTGCGGTTGGTGCGGGCCTACTGCTCGGCCTGCTGGAAGCATTTTCAATATCGGTGGTACCGCTGGCTTTTAAGGATGCGATTGCCATCTCCATCCTGTTGATCATTCTCTTCGTTCGTCCGCACGGTTTGTTTGGCTCAAGCGCGGCGGCGGGATTGAAGGAGTTTTGAGATGAAACAGTTGATAACCTTTCTGCCGCTGATCGCTCTGGTTATCTTCGTTCAATTACTGACCGGCTGGACAGACACAAAATTCTACCTGACCCAGCTGACGATGTCGGCCTACTATACCCTGCTGATTGTCGGCTTGTGCATTCTCATGGGCTATGCAGGACAGATTTCATTGGGACATGCCGGCTTTTTTGCCATAGGCGGATATATTTCCGCGGTGTTGACCACCAGGAACCTGATTGATTTTGAACAGACCGATTGTGTAAAAATTCTTGACGGACTCGGAATGATTGCCAGAGGGCAGGACATTTACGGGGAGGCTCTGGTGGTTATCGCTCCCTGGGCCGCCTGCCTTGTGGCAATTATTACTGCCGGAATCATAGCCTGGATACTCGGCATTCCAATTCTTAAGCTCAAAGGGCATTATCTGGCCATGGCTACTCTTGGCTTCGGGGTCATTATTTACCGAATAGTACTGGCCAGTGAATATTTTGGCGAAGCCGATGGAATTTCCGAAGTTCCTCCTTTTCCTCTGCTTGCCGGACTTGAAGTGAGTGGGGCTTTCGAGGCCAGAGTTGAAAACTATTACATTGCCTGGGGCTTGTTGATTGTTGCCATGGTCTTGCTCATAAATCTCATCCAGAGCCGGGCTGGAAGGGCACTGAGATCGATTCACGGCTCGGAAGATGCTGCCGAATCAGTGGGTGTCAATACATCTCGATACAAGCTGAAGGTCTTCGTACTATCGGCCGTCTTTGCCGCCGGTGCAGGTGTTTTCCTGACCCACTACAACGGCGGTATCGGACCGTCTGAGGCAGGAGTAATGAAATCGGTTCGCTACGTTGCCATCGTTGCCGTGGGTGGTATGGCCAACCTCTGGGGGGCGCTGATCATGGGCGTTGTCCTCAACTTTCTGTCTCTGCGCGGCATATTCGGCTCGTATGATGATGCGGTGTTCGGCACCATTCTGATTCTGATCATGCTTTTCGCCCCCAACGGCATATTGAGCCTGAACTGGAAGGAAATGGTGAGTAAATTGACCCGCTCCAATCAGGAGCAGCGTGTCGGAGAAAAGAGCTGATGGCGCTGCTTGAGATTTCAGAGCTGCACAAAAATTTTGGCGGGTTGCGGGCGGTCAACAATGTTTCCTTCACTGTTGAGAAAGGATCGATAAAAGCTATAATCGGCCCCAATGGAGCCGGAAAGACGACTCTTTTTAATCTAATTGCCGGCACTTTGCCGACAACGTCCGGAACGGTTTATTTTAACGGCAAACGAATTGACGGCAAAAGATCGCACCAGATTGCCGCCATGGGCATGGCCAGAACGTTTCAGAACATCAAGCTTTTCAACGATATGAGCGTGCTCGAAAATGTGATGATCGGCAGACATACCAGATCGTCTGCCGGTTTTCTGGCTTCCATGTTTAACCTGCCCTGGACCTGGAACGAGGAAAAATCGATCCGAGACAAGTCACTGGAACTGCTCGACATGCTTGGCATCTCAGAGCATGCGGATACCGAGGCGACCAGCCTTGCTTTTGGTCAGCAGCGGGCGGTCGAGCTGGCCAGAGCACTTGCCCTGGAACCAACCATCTTGCTGCTCGACGAACCGGCGGCTGGACTCAATATCACAGAAACATTTGAAATAGGCAGGCTCATAGGAAGAATCAGGGCTCTTGACATCACTGTTGTGCTGGTTGAACATGATATGTCTCTGGTGATGGATATTTCTGATGAGATTGTGGTGCTCAGTTTCGGTGAGAAAATAGCCGAAGACGCCCCTATAGCTATTCAAGAAAACGATGAAGTGGTCAAAGTGTATCTGGGCGAATAGACCCTGTTATAATCATGCTGAAGATTAGAAATATTGAAGCCGGTTACGGAAAGCTGAGAGTCCTCAAAGATATCAGAATGTATGTCCAAAAGGGGGAGATTGTCACTATCATCGGGGCCAATGGGGCCGGTAAAACGACTCTTCTGTCAACCATTTCCGGGATGATACGACCCACTTCCGGGAAAATTTTGTTTGAAGATCAAAATCTTGTTTCAATGGAAGCTCAGAAAATTTCGGCTCTTGGCTGTGTGATGGTTCCGGAAGGAAGACAGATATTTGCTGCTTTATCGGTTGAGGAGAATCTGATCATCGGGGGGCATTGTTTGAAGCGCAAAGGCAAAAAGGAACTGGAAGATCAGCTCCGCCATCAGTACGAACTGTTTCCAATTCTTGAAGAGCGCAAGAATCAGTACGCCGGCACCTTATCCGGCGGGGAGCAGCAGATGTTGGCTATGGGGAGAGCCCTGATGTCCAAACCTTCGCTGATCATGATGGATGAGCCATCAATCGGTCTGGCACCATTGATTGTAAAGGCCATTCTTAAAGTGATCGTTAAGATGCGCGATGAGGGAAGAACGATTCTGCTGGTTGAACAGAATGCCAAAGCGGCATTTGGCATAGCCGATCGCGGATATGTGCTCGAGACAGGAAGAGTCATCCTTCAGGGACCGGCAAGCGACTTGCTGGCTAACCGTGATGTACAGCGGGCTTATCTCGGAAGGGAAAAAAGATAAATAAAGTGATGATGGCAGGGCAGGCCGACAAAAAGAAATAGGTGCTGAGATGTACTGGGATAAGAAAAAAGAATGCATGTCCAGACAAGATATGGAGCAGCTGCAGATTGAGCGTCTCCAGTCTTCAGTAAATAGGGTCGGGGTTCATGTCCCGTTTTATCGGAATATGTTTCGTGATGCGAAGTTCAACGGCCAATCGTTCAAATCGCTCGACGATATACACCGTCTGCCATTCACCACCAAGCAGGATCTCCGCAACAACTACCCTTACGGCATGTTCGCCGTTCCGTTACGGGATGTGGTCAGGATTCATTCGTCGTCGGGAACCACCGGTATGGCCACCGTTGTCGGCTATACTCAGAACGATATCGACACCTGGTCCAACCTGATTGCCCGGATACTGACGGCAGCCGGCGTCGGGACACATGACGTGATTCAGATTGCCTTCGGCTACGGTCTGTTTACCGGAGGCTTTGGTCTGCATTACGGGGCGGAAAAAATCGGTGCTTCGGTGATCCCTATATCTTCCGGCAACACCCGGCGGCAGATACAGATTATGCAGGATTTCAAGAGTACGGCGCTGGTCTGTACGCCGTCGTACGCCTTGAAGATTGCCGACGTGATGATGGATCTGGGTATCAATCCCAATGGACTGTCGCTTAAGTTCGGCCTTTTTGGCGCCGAGCCATGGTCCGAAAAGATGAGGGAAGAGATCAGTGACAGGCTTGGTATCCTGGCTACCGACAACTATGGGTTATCTGAGGTCATGGGCCCAGGGGTTGCGGGTGAATGTAAGGAATGCAATGGGCTGCATGTCAATGAAGATCATTTTTTCATAGAAATCCTGAACCCTGAAACACTTGAAACTGTTGAGCCTGGTAAACCTGGCGAGCTGGTAGTCACTACCCTCACCAAGGAAGCTTTTCCGGTTATCCGCTATCGTACCAAGGACCTGACCAGGATCCTGCCGGAGCCCTGTCCGTGCGGCAGAACTTTCAAGCGGATAGAGCGAATCACCGGCAGAACCGATGATATGCTGATCATCAAAGGCGTCAATGTCTTTCCGACCCAGATTGAGTCGATTCTTTTTGATATTGAGGGAACCCAGCCTCACTACAATCTGATCGTTGAAAGAGAGCACAATGAAGACAAGGTGACAGCTATGATAGAGGTTGTCGAATCGATCTTTTTCGACGAGATGAAAAAACAGCGGACCATGGTCGATAATATCAAGAAGCGGCTTGCCTCAGAACTCGGGGTCGCAGTCGACGTCAAGCTGGTCGAGGAGCGGAGCCTGGAGCGCTTTGACGGCAAAGGGGCCCGGGTCATTGACAAGCGTGAACTCTGATTTTTGGTGATAGTACTAATATGCGTAGCAATAACCGAACAAACGATGAGCTTAGGCCGTTTGCAATCGAACCAGGCATACAGCCGCAGGCCTATGCTTCTTTATTGATCAAGACCGGAAACACCCATATCATCTGCGCGGTCAGCCTTGAAGACAAGGTACCGCCTTTTCTTGAGGGAAGTTCGAAAGGCTGGATTACTGCCGAGTATTCGATTCTTCCCGGCGCCACTTCGTCGAGATATCGGCGTGAGATCGGCAGCATATCCGGAAGAAGTATGGAAATTCAGCGCCTCATTGGCCGCAGTCTGCGCATGATGGTTGATCTGCATGAGCTTGACGGCTACACCCTTCGCGTCGATTGCGATGTTCTCAACGCTGACGGCGGTACCCGGACCGCATCGATTACCGGTGCGGCTCTGGCCGTTAAAATGGCAATGGAAAAAATGGTGGCTGAAAAACAGCTTGACGCACTTCCCGAGATTCTGCCAATGGCAGCTGTTTCAGTCGGTATCGTCGATGGGGAGATTATGCTGGATCTTGATTACAGTGAAGACTCCCAGGCCGATGCGGACGGCAATCTTGTTATGGCGACGGATCGATGGGTCGAAATTCAGATGACCGCCGAGGGCACCCCTTTTACCGATCAGCAGTTTGAGCTGATGAAAGAGTATGGTGTCAAAGGAATCGGCGAACTGTCTGAATTGTGGCATACGATTTCTTAAATATCTTGTTCACCTCCAGATGATCAGCGGAACCAGGGAATGGGCGGTGGCGGAAATAAACTGCTGCCTCGGCTGTCCCCATGACTGCCGCTACTGCTATGCCCAAACTGCAGCTCTTAAAAAGGGACTGATCACGTCAGTCGAGCAATGGGCCCAATCCCGGATAATTGATCAGGCAGTCAAAGAAACACAGCCCCATTATCAGGGCCGGGTCATGTTTCCGACTGCCCATGATATTGTCAAGGAGAATCTGGCGGCGTCGACAGAGGTAATTGGTCATTTACTGGCAGCTGACAACAAGGTTCTGATCGTCTCGAAACCGTCCGTGTACTGCATTGACAAGATTTGTGATCGATTTTATCGGCACCGCCACCGTATCTTGTTTCGATTCACTATAACTGCCAGGGACTATGCTGTATTGTCGTTCTGGGAACCCGGAGCGCCCGATTACCCGAACCGGTTGGCGAGTTTAAAGATTGCTTATCAGAGGGGGTTTGAAACTTCTATCAGTATTGAGCCGATTCTGGATATATCGGATCTTAACGAAATGATCGCTGAGCTTGAGCCGTTTGTAGATCATTCAATCTGGATTGGTAAAATGAACCGGATTGAAGAGCGGGTAGCAGTCGACTCCGATAAAATGGCTGAGGAGGTTGCCAGAATCAGATCGGAACAAGATGATGAACGAATAGTAAATCTGTATGAAACCTTGAAGGGCAACCGGCTTATTCGCTGGAAGGAGTCGATCAAACAGGTTGTCGGGTTGCCGTTGCCTACTGAGAGCGGACTTGATCAATAATTGGAGAAAACCGTGAAAAGAAAACGACAGGAGATAACTGACAGAAAGGAAGTCGACGCCATTCTCAAGCGCTGCAGGGTCGGCAGAATAGCTACCAACGGGGCGGACGGCTATCCCTATATAACACCTTTAAACTACGTCTACCACGACGGAGCGGTTTATTTTCACTGTTCAAGGGTTGGGGAGAAATTGGACAATTTGAAACGGGATCCCAGGGTCTGTTTTGAGATAGATATTCCGCTTGCCTATCTCGATCTCGACTATTATGGTGAGATGCCTGAGGGCTGCAATGTAACGCAGTTTTACCACAGTGTGATTGTCAGGGGAAAGGCGGAGATCGTTACCGATGTCGATGAGAAAGCAGCGGCTCTTACCGCACTGGTAGCAAGCCATAAACCGGAAGGCAGGCGATTTCAGAAGATATCCGCAGAGACCCGGGCGGTCGGTATGTGCGAAGTGGTGGCAATCAGGATTGAGACAATAACCGGTAAGCGGGAGCTGGCTCAGAAGAAGAGCGATGATGAAAAACGCAATCTATCGGATTATTTGAAGAAACGAAACTTGCCCGGAGATGTCGAGGCGGCAGATCTGATCGTTGGCGAGACGAGTTATACATAACGACATAAGTTCAAGGCGCTCATTCAGGCAAGGCGCGAGCGAGGAGCCGGCGGAGCAGCCTGGTAGCGCTGTGAGCAGGCACAGCAGCGAGCAACGCAGCATGATTGGATGGATTGGACTTATGTAGCTATGTAGTTTAAGGATGTGAACGAATTAGGAACTAAATATAAAAGTGATAGTGACCCAATAACAAGGAAGGGAGTGGTCTTGGAAGAGATAAAGTCGACTGATAGTGAGATATTTGAGCTGATCAAGCTGGAGGAGAAACGGCAGTTTGATAAAATCAGGCTTATCGCCTCTGAAAATTATGTTTCCTCGGCTGTATTGCAGGCCACCGGCTCGGTTCTGACCAATAAATATTCGGAGGGGTATGCCGGCAGGCGTTATTATGAAGGCCAGCAGATTATAGACCAGGTCGAATGTATCGCCATCGATCGGGCCAAGGCGCTATTCGGGGCTGAGCACGTCAATGTTCAATCTTATTCGGGCTCACCGGCAAACGTTGCTGTGTATCTGGCTTTCTTGAACCCCGGTGACACATTATTGGGAATGGCCCTGCCCCATGGCGGCCACCTGACCCACGGTTCAAAAGTCAGTATTTCCGGAAAATATTTTAATGCCGAGTCTTATACCCTGAGCCGGGAGACCGGGCTTATCGATTATGATGCAATTAGAGAGCAGGCACTGGCCTGCAAACCGAAAATAATTATTGCCGGTCATTCGGCCTATCCCCGATTCATCGACTTTGAGCGGTTCAGAAATATTGCCGATGAGTGTGGAGCCTTGCTGATGGTCGATATGGCCCACTTTGCCGGACTTGTGGCCGGTGGAGCCCATCCGTCACCGATTCCGTTTGCCGACGCGGTAACGACAACCACCCATAAATCGCTGCGCGGCCCCAGAGGAGCGATGATTCTCTGTAAGGAGCAGTATGGTGCCGCCATCGACAAAGCCGTCTTTCCGGGTATTCAGGGGGGACCGCACAACAATACCACGGCGGCCATGGCCGTGGCTTTCAAAGAGGCAGACACTGAGGATTTCAGAGATTATGCCCGGCAGGTGGTCGAGAACAGTACAATCTTAGCTGAGACCTTGATTGGAAAAGGTTTTAACCTGATATCCGGCGGCTCCGACAATCATCTGCTGCTGGTCGACCTGACCGGTAAAAATATCGGTGGTAAACCCGCTGCCAAGGCACTTGATGAGGCGGGGTTGGTGGTTAATTACAACGCCATTCCCTTTGATCCTCGAAAACCGGGCAGCCCCAGCGGTATAAGGATCGGAAGCGCGGCCGTTACCTCACGGGGATTTAATAAGAAAGAGATGATTCAGGTTGGTGAATGGATCAATGCGGTAATCTCAGAACCTGTAAATGACAGGCTTATTTCAGAAATTGCTGCAGATATCACCTCTTTTTGTAAGGATTTTCCGCCCCCCGGAATCACCGTTTAACCCTGTCGGCTCAATAATTGAAATATTCTTAGCCGGATGCGGTTTCTTTTAATCGGTTGATGATTACCAAGGCAAGAGCGGCGCGTTCGTTTCTTGTCAGGGTTGACTCAACCTCTTTAAGTGCGGCTTGGATTTTCTCTGATATTCCCGGCTTCTCCTCGGCCAGACGCATGGCCTCTGCCATCTGCTGTTCGTTGATACAGTGAACCGATTTACCTCCCAACAGTGAAACTGGCTCATTACTCACAGGATACCTCGTTTGTCATTGGCTCAGGAAAGCCTGATAGAGAAAAACTGGCCCCGCAGCCGCAAGATTTTTCATTGTTTCTGTTGGTAAATCGGAAGCCGGCAATGATCAAATCGTCTGAGTAGTCGATGCTCAATCCGTCAAGAAACTGCATACTCGTATCGTCAGTTATAACAGTTATATCGACGTCCTTATATACTGTTTTCTCGTTTATCTTTTTTATCGTGTCAATTTCGGCATTGTAGGTCATTCCAGAACAGCCGCCTGAGATCACGGATATTCGAACAAAAGAACCGTTATCTTTGCTGTAGCGTTTAATCATTGCCCGTGCTTTATCTGTTATCGATATCATAATCCCGTTAGGTGTCGTTAATTTTTGTTGTTAATCCGAATGCAATTTCGGATTGTATAGAAGTGGACCCCATTCTTAGACCACCAAGGTTAGTTTCTTAGTTATGCTCATAGCCCTCTGGGTTTGTTCTGCATCACGTCCCCCGCGGGGGACGTGATGCTCTTGGTTCAAACGGCAATTT
>Ga0056106_100081_pt1 | contig 16833 bp, 11 predicted proteins | sample WorMetcrassitun1_FD_77012 | JGI IMG/M metagenome (GOLD analysis project Ga0056106, IMG submission 77012) | Marine gutless worms symbiont microbial communities from Max Planck institute for Marine Microbiology, Germany - Olavius crassitunicatus.1 ... | reverse complement strand
GGATTGAAACCGTCCCCCGCAATAAAATCATCAACGAAGATTGAAAAATAATCAAAGATTGAAAAATAATCAGCAAATCGCCATCGTTGGCATAGGCAGCATATTCCCCGGAGCTAGTGATCTCCAGCAATTTTGGGACAATAAGCACCCTATTCCTTTTAACGTGACTGATTCAGCCGACAAGCGCCCAGTTTAGCTTCAGTGAATTAAAACTATGTACACTGAAGAAAGATGGAACAGAGCGTCCGGCCTTGCTTTGATCGAGTTACAGAGGAGCTACGCAGTAATGCCGGCGTTGCTCCAGCCATCGGTATCGACACAGTGATTCAGGTAGTGGAAGCAAAATTGAATAAGCTTAGACGGTTGGGTATTAGTAACAGAAGACGGGCAGGTCCTGGCGACAAACTGGTGCACAGAAACATAGACTTGCTGAGGCGCTTTTCACGACACAAATTGAAAAGAGCCGGATGGGTTAGTCATTAGATGCAAATTGGTAGCGGCGGCAAAGCGACTAAACTAAAAATTCATGCGAACCCAGTAACAATTTTGCTTTAGTAGAAAATTACTCCATTCCAAAATTTCGAACCCTTTTCAATCAAGCAAATACCCCTTGCCTGAATATGCGCTAGTATTAGGCGTATCCAAGCGATGAGTAAGGTTGAATCTTATATATATTCAGCAGTGTACGTGTTCGGAAATCGCTGGACCTTATGTGTCGAAGGTCTCATCTTAATTAGCCAACACAACTTACTACGCACTCTTTAAGCGTTCCCCGTAATGTAATCCTCCATTTGTTCAATAGTAGCCTCCTTTTCTAACAGGGTATTCTTGATAACATCCATTATCGATATGATACCTTTGACAACATTTCTGTCAACGACTGGTAGGTGGCGGATATGATTTTTATTCATTTGCTCCATACATTCACTAATATTATTGTTCAGAGATACGCAAATCAGATTTTCTGTCATAATCTCTGTAACAAGAGTTAGCTTTGCTGGGCGCTCCTTTAACACCACTCTTTGTGTGCAATCCCGCTCGGTAATAATACCGGCCAGCTTATTTCTTTCTATTACCAACAAGGCGGCGACTTCTAGCTTAGACATTAATTCGATTGTTTCGAAGACTGTGGCATTTGGTGCTACTGAGTGTACTTCATGCCCCTTTTTATCAAGTAAGTGGCGAACGGTTATACTCATGACTAACCTCCTGTGTTTGTTAATTATATTTTATGACAAATTTAAGACAAAAAATTATTTCTCACTCATTTTCCCATACCCGCAAAGCCCATAAACGCCATCGACAAAATGCCGGCTATTATCAGAGTCACCGCCGCGCCCTGAACTACTGAGGACACATCGGATAATTCCAGTCGTTCTCTGATCCCGGACATCATTAATAATACCAAGGTAAAGCCAGCGCCAGCGCCCAGGGCAAAGGATAGACATTGAATAAAGTCATATGAGCGGCTGGTTTGGAACAAGGCCACGCCTAGTATGGCACAATTAGTGGTCATCAAGGGCAGGTAGATCCCAAATGCTCGGAACATGGTTGGACTGAATTTTTTCATAAACATTTCCACCAACTGCACGGACGAGGCAATGACAACGATATAGGAAATCAGTTGCAGGTAGGGCGCATTGATAATAATTAGTATCTGGTGGATGCCATAGGCACAGATGGAGGCTATCAGCATGACGAATGTTACCGCTCCACCCATGCGTACTGCGGTCTCCGTTTTCGTGGACACACCCATGAACGGACACAGTCCGAGAAAGAGAGCGAGCACGAAGTTATTAATCAGGCACGCGTCGATGAATATCTGTAACGGGGAATTCACTTTTTTTACGTTCCTTTCTTTCATGTAGCCAGTTAAATAACAACAACCAGGCACCAAGTACAAAGAAGCCCCCCCCCGGCAGGATCATGATTGACCAACCGGCGTAATTGGGGCCGAACACCGGTATCCCGATAAACGTGCCGCTGCCTAATACTTCCCTTACGATCCCCATAGATAAGCAGGCTATGGTGAAGCCGGCACCATAGCCCAGGGCATCTAGCATGGATTTCCCAACACCGTTTTTTGAAGCGAATGCTTCAGAGCGACCTAGAATGGTGCAGTTGACGACAATCAGGGCTATGAAAGCACCAAGAGCCTTGTGCACCTCAAAACTGATAACCTGTAACACGTAATCAACCACTGTCACGAAGGTCGCAATGATTAGAATGAAACAAGCTATACGTACTTCTTTTGAAATAAAGCGGCGGATCAAGGAGACAATGGTGCTCGACATGACAAGCACGAAGGTGCTAGCCAAACCCATTGTCAGTGCGTTAATCACTGAGTTAGTTACCGCCAGTACAGGGCATAAACCCAACAAGACGACAAATACAGGATTTTCGCGCCAGACACCACGCATTAGTATATCCATGTTCTCGTTAGTAGAATTGACTTCTTCCGTCATTGCTAATTTCTCTCCGCAAAGGTATTAAGATTATCTTCGATAAACGGAATGGCTAAAGCGGTGTTCAGTCTCAGCATGTCGGCAATTGCCAGAGACGAGATTGTCGCTCCACTAATGGACTCAATTTGCCAGGGATCGGTTTTTTGTCGCGGTTTGACCAGCACTATGGGGTTGATGATGGTATTCATGTCACTATTCAGTGTGACATCCAAAGCATCAAAGTTAGCACGAAACTGCGGATCCGTTTCAATCTTATCACCCAGGCCTGGAGTTTCTTTACTTTCCAATACCTTCATGCCAACTATACAATGACACTCCGGCGAATAACCGTAAAGGATCCTTAATAGTTCTTGGAATCCCTGCCCCTCGGCTTCAATGGCAATACCTGTTAATTGCTGATCGTTGTCATAACCGGCGTAGTATTTGACTTGCGCATCTTCCCCTTCCTCTAGCGGGCGCAGCACATCATCGACATAAGCAAAGATTATTTTTTCACTTGTGTTGGGGAGGACTTCAAAGATTGATTTTTCCAGGTATTGTGCTTTGTTCTCCTTAATGGTTGCAAAGGTTGATTGATAGGTGATGGAGATGATGACGCCGCAGGCTAAGCCAATGCTTGCCATAGTCATGATCATGGTTGTACCACTCGTCCCGCTATACTTTATATCGAATGCCTGTTGCGGTGAAACCTGGTTTTTTGTTTTCACATTTATCAGCCTGAACCACCTTCTGCATCAGCCTGGCATGTTCCATAGGCGCGTGGCTGCGTTAAGCGATCGATAAATGGAGTAAAGGCATTCATAAACAGGATCGCATACATTACCCCTTCCGTAAGGCCGCCGAACTGTCTGATGACGACAACCAATATACCGATACTCATGGCAAAGATCCAGCAGCCAATGGGCGTTACCGGCGAACTAACCGGATCCGTTGCCATAAACACTGCTCCTAACATGAGGCCGCCGGATAATAAATGGAACAGACCATCGGGATATTTATCGGCATCAATGAAATGCATGACTGTTGCCAACACAAATACCGTTAGCATGATTCCAAGCGGAATACGCCAATTTAGAAAACGTCTATAAGCGAGATATGCTCCCCCAAGCAAGATGAGAATGGCAGAGGTTTCACCCAGGGAGCCTGGAATAGAACCGAGTAAGAGATCTCCCGTCTGTGTTCCCTGCGATTCAAATTTCATGTTCGCCAGGGGAGTTGCCGAGCTAACAGCATCAAACTGCGGATTGATAAATGGCAGGGCAAAACTATCACCTCTAAGGGTAAAGAAATCTTCCATATTGCCAATCGGCGCCCAGGTGGTCATGGCAACCGGAAAGCATGCCTGTAAAAATGCGCGACCGGCCAGTGAAGGATTGAATATATTTTGTCCCAGACCACCGAACAGTATCTTCCCAATAATCATGGCAACTGCACTGCCGACGACAGCCATCCACAGTGGCAGACCCGGCGGCAAAGTCAGGGTAAGCAGGATTGCTGTCAACACGGCGCTTCCGTCTCTGATGCTGCTGCCCCGGAAACGGCCTCGGCCTTCGAACAGCCACTCCGTCAGAACACAGGTGATGATGCAGGCCAACAGTAGCAACAATGCACTGATACCGAAATAATAGATTGCCAATAGCATTACCGGGACCAAACTGCAGATCACATGGCGCATGATCAATGGCGTATCCACTGGGCGTTTTAAAAACGGTGAGGTTGATAGTATCAGCCGTGGTGTTTTGATATTCATTTGGCCGCTTCCTTCGCCTGTTTTAAGCGTATCATGCCTTTGGCACTACGAAAGCGTTGCACTAGTGGAATATTCGAAGGGCAAACGTAGGAGCAAGAACCGCACTCCATGCAGTCCATGATATGTAGATCGAGCATTTCTTCGAAACGGTGCATTCCTGCTAGTTGTCCTAGCTGACTTGGGTTGAGAAAGGCCGGACAGGCATCTAGACAGGCTGAACATCGTATACAGGGATATTCCCGCCTTAATACAGATACCTGGGATTCAGTAAGACAAAGTACACCTGAAGTCCCTTTCATAATTGGAACTTCCAGGTTGTATTGTGGGCTGCCCATCATGGGTCCGCCAAGCAATACCTGGGTGGCATCATCTGTCAAACCACCACAGTAATCCAGGACGTCATGCAAGGGTGTCCCCAGAGATATTAACAGGGTTGCCGGGTTTTTTATCCCCGGGCCGGTTACCGTGACCACTCTTTCGATCAGTGGTTGCCCATAGGCAAACATATCGCCGATACTCGCTACAGTCCCAATATTGTTTGTCATCACCTGCGCATCTACGGGCAAACGCCCACTGGGCACCTCCCGTTCCAGCACGGCTGTGATTAACATTTTTTCGGCACCCTGTGGATACTTTGTCTGCAATGGAATAATTTCACATGTCAAGCCTACGGGAATATTTTTACGTAAAATCTCAATAGCATCCCATTTGTTGGTCTCCACGCCAATGAATGTTTTTTCAGCTCCCAGCATTTTTTGGATGATACGGATCCCCAGGTAAATCGAATCCCGGTACTCCAGCATGATACGGTGATCAGTAGTGAGATAGGGTTCGCATTCGCAGCCATTTACCAGGAAGAAGCGTACATGCTTTTCATCTGTGGTACTGAACTTTACGTGGCTTGGAAAAGCGGCACCTCCCAAGCCGACGAAGCCGCCCTTTTGTATGGCGCTTAATACCTCTTCTGGCGCAAGGTCTTCCCATCGCAACGGACCTTCATCATATAAAGCCTGCGGTGAGTTGGGATCACAGGTGATGACGATGGCTTCAATCAGATTGCCTGATGGGTGGTGGCGTTTTTCAACGGCGCTTACATGGCCAGAGACCGACGCATGCAAGGGCACTGACACGAAACCGTCAGCTTCAGCAATTACTTGCCCGCGATAAACCTTGTCGCCAACACCAACAAGAGGTTTTGAAGGTTTCCCCAGGTGCTGATTAAGGGGCAGGATTACCTCCTTAGTAAACGGCATACGTTCGATAGACCTCCCTTCGGTCAACTGTTTATGTTGGCCTGGATGGATGCCGTGGGAAAATGTCCTGGCTGTGACTGAGATGGCGAGCTACTCCTGTTTATCTACACTGCTGTTTTCAGTCTTACTGATGAATTCCCGCAATGATTGATTGAAGAATTCAGGATCCTGAGTGTAGCCACAAAGCTGCAGCAATCTTTCCGTTACTTGCTCGTACGCCGACATGTCGATGCTGGTGCTTTGCTCCATTGGTTCAACTATTGTTGTATCTGGTACTGAAGTTATTGTATCGGTTTGAGTTCTTGCCAGTTTTTGTAAGTAGCGCCAGAAATCTCTCGTCTCTTCCGTCGCTTCAACTATAGCCTCAGAAACTAGTGCCAACATGTGTTGCTGGTTTTTATCTGTGAACTCTATGTAAGGTTCCAGTCCTTCTCGCTGTACCGTATCAAGGCCGATGTATTCAGTCAGAGGTTTCATCTGATCATTTAGGTAACCATTTGACACTACTTTAAAGTGTTCTTGGAGCCCGAATTCAGCCAGTGCCCAGTGGGCCGGTGTCAGAGGGGTGCTGAAAGAAGACTTTAGACCGGATGGTTCTCTTGCTTCGAATTCACATGTAGGCCAATCTTTCTCCTCTTCAGGGTTTACGTCGATAGTCAAGTTTAGACCTGATTGTTGTCGATTGATTTTAAATACGGGGAAGACCCGGCATTGAGAGGCCAGTGTCGCGTGTTTAATTATCTGCTCTAAAGCAGTACCACTACCCCGATGGTCAGGCGCATAGATATGTAGCAAGGCCGGGCCTTCATGTTGCAAAGCTTCGACAATACTATCAATCAAGTTTTCTGGATAACCCACTGTTGCTTGGAAAATGGACGCATTGGCATACTTCAGGGCAAGCAGGTCTGGCTGAATCCCCAAAGTGGTCTGAGAAGGTATTGCATGTTCGCCTTCAGCCCCGTCCATTTTTTGTGTAATGGAGATACCATCACTATTTATCATCGCGATCTTGATGGGATAAGAACTCGATAAGAGTCTTGAGATGTATGCCCAAGTCGTCGTTTTTGATTGACATAATGCCAGGACCGTAGGGATTAACTGCCTTTCCTGTTGGTTAAAATTCTGCCAGCCAAATTTATTAAACTCTGCATCCTGTTGCTCACTGTCATAAGAATCATTTAGTTCCAGCTCTGCAAGACGACAGGTCTTAACCTCATGCTTCAGGTTATGCATAATACCTTCAAAGATACCCTCAGCTAGTAGCGGTGTATCTCCGGGTAAATGACTGACCCATGGATGTGTGTGTGGGTTGTAGGGATAGGCCCCATTCCATAAGGCTCTTGCGGCGTGATTGATGTTGAGAAGCATGCGAGCCCTACCTGCACCACCAGCACCTTCTTTGTAGAGATGATGCTGCTGCTTCAGTTGTTCCAACAAGCTAGTCAGTCGTTTCAGTTGTGCCTGGTCAAGGCTATTGTTACTATCGTCATTGTCAACCAGATTAAACAGTTGCTCTGTTGTTACATCCTTATCTTCAAGCCGGGATATACGTCTGCTAAAGCTCTCAAAGTTATTTATTTCTAATGTACCTACTACCGCTCCTTGTATCTTTTGTTCGAGTTGTTTAATTAAACCTTCCAAATAGTTAATATGATTTTGGAACAACGGCCTCTTTACTGATTCGACAGTCGCTGTTATTAAATGTACTGCGGTTTTTGCACTGCTGCCTGGAGTTGCTCCGTCACCACCAACTAAGGAATGGTAGGCTTTCTTGTCAAGCAACCTGTATAGTGGTGATTGCGGCTCATTAGAAGTGACGCACTTATCAATTACATCCTTGCTGGTTTCAGGTAACTTCATTTGCAGCTGCCAGTTTTTTTGATTTTCCTGCAAGTATTCTGTTGTTTGCTCAGCCCATCCAAATGCATCATCACAACAGGCAGTAACACATATACCGCATCCAGTGCAGGCCATATGATTGAGTGATATTGTCAGCAGTAAACCGCTACCCTTTTCCTTTTTATGAGGGACTTCGAAGAAGGCCTCTGATTTGGAAACTTTAAAATGCTCCAGTGGCCTATAGATAATATCGAATTCTTGCTTCAGCTCTTCGTATTTATCTCCTTCGATCTTTATGCGTTCGGCCAGTCTTGAAAAGGCATCCTGCAGCAAAGTACCCATGTCCGAGTATTGATTGGCTTTATCTTTGGAAAGCAGCGTATAGGCTTGTTTTACCAGGTTTGGCTGTATTCGTTTTATCTGGATAAAGGTGACCCCCTGTTGCTCGCATTCCTCAACAGATGTTTGAATGAGTGAGTCCAGGTTCAGTATGCTAGGTGGCAAGGCGGACTCAGGGCACTGCACCCAACACATGCCACAAGCTGTACAGTTTTCTGCCCGCCATTCAGGGATGCGTAGGCGGTATGCCGTGATATCGCGAAATGCACTGCTGCCTGCCGGCACGATCCCGGTTGCCAGGTAAGGATCTATCAGAGTTTTATCTGCTTGTCCACTGTCATAAAGATAGCCGACCGAATGCCAGAAGCGTGTTACGTCAAAGACATTATTATTCCACTCCGTAAGCTGTTGAGCGGTCCATGGTGGATCGGGTTCAGGCTTAACCATGTTTTTATCCACCAGTAATGATTGCCAGGGCAATTCAGACAATTCTTTCCCAGCACGTTTCATAGTCTCCATTATCTCATCGATGAGATAATGGTTAAGGCCGAACAGTTGTGTTAACCGATCCTTTAACTGACTACGGAAAAGTTCAGTCTCTTTTGTTGGCAGCATGCTTGTTGCACGCAAACATGCGCCGAGCAGTGCCCAGATAGCGAGTTGATTAATAAATGGTGGGGCCGATGCTGCTTCCGCCGTTATTTGTTGCGCATTGATTGTAAATAACCTGATTTCACGGGACTGAATGAGTTGTTGCATCTGCCTCGGTAGCGAATGCCACAACTCTTCAGGATGACGATTTGATTCAACAATGATCACGCCACCTTTATTTATTGATGAAAGTAACGGCAGGTTTTCAATGAGTTTACAGGCTGAGACCAAAATTGTATCAAAGATCTCAGGCCTGCCACATAAAGGATTGTCTCCATGGTTAAATGACAGACTAAACGTTACCGTCTGCATGTTTTGCTCTAACCCTCCTTCTGGGAAGGTCCTTACATTCCACTGTAATGCACTAACCAGGGTGTGGGCAAAAATATTTCCGGCAAACAAACCGCCCTGACCGGACAATGAATGGATCTGAATTGCCTGAGCACCCTGCAAAGGTAAGGGCTGCGCGTCACTTGTAGTTAAGTTCAGCTTATGAAGATTAGGGTAGTTTTTACTCAGAGATTGTTGGAGTGACTGCAGGTAGGGAAATCTTTGATCAGTTTGTCCGAAGTCGATGTTGATATAGAAAAATTTTTTACCACCATCAGTTGCCAACATGTTTTGATACACATTCATGAGTTCCCTACCTGAAGGGATCCCACAACCGACGCCATAGATCGCCGAATAAAGCTGTGGTTTGTCGGCCAGTTGTTGGTATGTCTCATAGTTCTGGTATGGTAGATCCTGGCTATTTGAAATACCGTTCTCTAATGACTTGTCTATAGCGCAGCGGATATCTTTCAATATTGGCAGATCCTCTGTCAGGGCTTGGTCCGTACGTTCAAGTACTGTTACGGCTTTTTTACCTTTGAGTAAGTACGTTAGTTTATCGCCTGGAAATGGCCGTAACACGCTTATATTCACAACACCTGCTTTGATCTTTTTCTGGTTACGCAGATAATCTACAACAGCTTTTAATTCATCTGTCACCGCCCCCTGCGCAAGCACCAGCAAATCTGCGTCGTCAGCGAGGTATCCCGAAACCTTGTGATAGAAACGTCCTGTTAATTCCCCATATTCGTACATTGCCTGATCGATAAGTGCACCACAATGATCGTAAAAGAATGCACGTTGTGCGGCGACAGCTTTGAAGTAACTGTCCTGATCTTGGGTGCCGCCAATACCTGCAGGATGATCTCGATCTACAAGGACCGGGATGCGCCGCCTTTGTTCGCCAAACAGTTGGACTTGTGAAGGTGTTGGACTGGTGATGATGTCATTATTGTTTCCCAGATAGTTAGTAACTAGCTTCTCTCCGGGCATGCTTATATTCTGAACGGAATGGCTGGTACTATAAAAATCCTGTGCACATATAACGGGCGTCAGAGATAACTCGGCAATACGATGAGCAATCAAGGAAAAGTCTGCAACTTCCTGAACATTGGCGGCAAACATTTGAACAAATCCCGCCGCAGATGTACCGTAATATTCATCGTGACCACCGTGCAAGGGATCGCTGTGCCGTTGCACGGCACGGCAGGTAAGATTAATGACGCAGGCCAGTCGTTTCCCCGCCATTGCAAACAAAGCGTCGTGCATGCCGCGCAAACCGCTGGTCATAGCAACGGCACGAAGCCCGGTAAGTGCATAAGCACTTGTTTTAGCCATTAGAGCTTCAAGTTGGTCTTCCTGGTAGATTGCGGCAGGATTGTTTAAGTAATCACCATCCGCTTTTGGTGCCAGCTTTCTTAGCGGGCCGCTTATCTCAGTAAAATCCGGATGCGCTTGCAGCACAATAGCATCGCTGGCTATATTTTCTATAACATATGCAACTGCATGACCATTGATTGCCCGCTCTGTTCCCGAATAGGGAAAGTTTCTTTCAGACTGTTTCGATTTTTTAAACCACATTACGCTCTACCGTTGTTCCTTCCTCAAACTGCTGCTCTTCAATCCAGACGATAGCGTTCGTTGGACAACGCTTGATTGCGCTAACGTCCTGCAGGTGAATCAGTTCGTCATTGATAGCTGGCAAGTTATTTTCCATCTTCATGAGGTCCTGGGGAGCATCGGCTACACATTTTTCACAGGCAGTACAAGCGACCTTACAATGCCCCAGGATCTCATCTCCCTCCAATTCAGATTTGCACTGCACTAACAAATGTTGTCTGATGGGACGTAGTTCCAGGATGTCCTTCGGGCATATCTCAACGCAGTCTCCACATGAAGTGCATTTTTCTGCTGAGATGATGGGTAATCTGGTTGCAGACATGATGATGGCATCGAAATCACAGATTACCTCGCAATCACCGAAGCCCAGACAACCATAGCGACAACCTTTACCACCGCCAGCTACTGCTGAGGCTGCCCGGCATGATGGGAAACCAACATAGTCCGCTGCCTGGATGGCTACATTATTTCCGCCGGCACATAGCAAACGGGAAACTTCTTTATCTACCTCACCGGCATCCACGCCGAGGTATTCTGCGACATTGTTAGCTGTTTCGAGGCCGCCTACTTTGCATTCACTGGGTTGGATTTCCCCAGCAACTGCTTTTTCGGCAAATAATCTGCATCCTGACAAACTACAGGTGCCACAATTTGTTCCAGGTAATAATTCTTGAACTTTATCTATCCTCGGATCTTCAAATACTTTTAATTTGGAGTTGGCTATTGCCAGTATTACACCTAGGGCGCTTGACAGGCTGACAAGAAAACCAATCGCTATTACCGCTTCCATCGAATTCAGCTACATAAAAGGTGCCGTACGATTGAGTAAATCATCCAGATTAGCTTCTGATGGATTTTTCGGTTTTCCAGGATGGATGATTTTAACAGGGCAGAGTTCTGCCGAACGCACTATGTCTTTGTAGGGCCCGGCCGTCGCATCATTGATATATGCCTGTTTATTTTCATCGTAAGCAAAGATTTGTCCATTGAGATTAGTACACTCATCACAGCTTGTGCATAGTGGTGTATCGATATAGGGATCGTCAAACGCCCATAATCCATCTTCCTCGTCCTCTTCTTCCCCTGCTATAGCAGCTTCCTCTGTGGGTATACTTTGCTCTGCAGGTGCGACTGCCGGCCCTGGTTTGGCTTGGGCTGGTGGTACGGCAGTTGTTCGTGCCAGCATATCAACGCTACCAGCTGAATCTCTGAATAGTTGAGCGACGATGCGTTGTACTATTTCCTCTGTTAGCTTACCAATATGCTGGTCCAGCTGTTCAGTATTTTTTGCTTCAATGACTTCTACTTGCTGTTGCATTTCAGCGACGAGTTTATCCTTTTGCTCTGCAATCAGGTTCATGGCGAAAGAATTATTAATACCACCAGATTCTTGTAGACTGCGCCATGATGATGAGCACTGTCTTGCCAGCTCAACTATGGCCCGTGCCATTATCACCTTTCCAATCTGACCTTCAATGTCTACAGTCAGCAGATAGGGGATATGAGTCTGTGTTGCTTCCTCATCCAGATCTAAATATTGATGCAATGGCAGCATGTTTTCATGCCAAAACTCTGTAGGCATACAGCGGAATTGAGAAGCGAAACGCTGATCACAAAGCAGGTGGTCAGCCAGGGTAAAAGTTAATTCAGTTGTTGCTTCTTCATTATTCGCTGTCTTATAGTTAAAAGATTCCACCGGCCATTCCTGATCACTCAGACTATTGCCACTTACATCCATACGTTCTGCCTGGGTTTGCCCCCTACCAGGATTGAAAGAAAAGAGGGGGAAGGCACGGGACTCGACAGCTGCTGCTGCAGCGAGATAAGCGGGTAAGGTGCTGCGAGTTTCCATCTTACCAGTGTATACGCTAAACAGTGCCGGACCTGCGTATTCAAGTCCATCAAGCAAGCCACGGTGCAGGAAGGGCAAACGGGATATCGACGCCTGAAAAACAAAACTCTGATTTAAACCCATGGCCATGTTTGCCAACCTTACCGGCCAGTCGATATGTATCACAGATGGGCCAGCTTCTTGCCTGCATTTGTAGAGTTCATCGACTAGTAACAAAATTTTGATTGGCATTCCTGAACCTAGTATTTCAAGCAGCTCAACGATGTTACCTTGTTTCAGTGAGTTGCTGCTGAGACGCAATAAAACTGGTGGACATAGCGCCAGCTCATCGCTGGTTAATTTACTAATATTAAAAGTACTGAAAAAATCATTATGTAACTCTTCCCTGTAGCGATTCTCGACTTCAAGTCGTGCGATGCTGACGGCCTTGAAGAATTCGGTCATGATGTGCATACGAGAATGATGTGCACCGATTGCAGAGCTACAGTCTTCAAATATCAAGCGTATAGAAAACGGTGGTTCTTTGCCTCCCTCCCCAGTAAACGTTTGAGATGTAAAAAGTGGTTTGATTTTCAATAGGGTTGTGAGGATTGTCTGAATTCGCTCACTGCGGGGTTTTTCCAATGGTTTGGCGAGGCGATCTGTCGCCATGATGGATGCCATTGCTTCAAAATTAATGTCGTCGGTGCTCGTTGCCTTCTGTAAATAGTCCGGACTTTTTGCCTTCATAGAATATTCGAAATCAACGCTAAGAATGTCCTGTAACTGCCGGACCAGTGATTCGAGTTGCTCACGCCATTGCTCACAGTGTTTCTGCCAATGAAATACCATCAAAGTAGACAGCATACGGACCGGTGCTTCAGCATCACAGCCAATAAGCTCGTAATCTACCTCAAGTTTGCCGCGGGCTGTGTCCAGATTTTTCCGTAGTATCTCTTTTTTATCCTTATGGAGTTTTGGGGAAGATTGTAATTTCTTTGCGACTTGATCCCATAAACTTAAAAAACCTGCATCATAATCATTGTCAGTCAAGGCCCTGATTTCCGATTCCAACTGATAGATGTGTTGCGTCATAACCTGACCGGCATCACTGCCATCGGTAAGTTTGGCAATCAGCTCATCAATCACTACCGCGAGGGTGAGAACGGCACTGTCGGTTCCGGCTTCGTTCAGGCAGCCTGGGTAATCATGGCGGATCTTTGATAAGTCCCTGTATTGGTATAGTAATGCCGGCCCTGGCAAGTCTTCGTGGGACTGGGTGCCACCATCAGTTGATTCTGGCCCATAGAAGAAAAAAGTCAGCAATTGTCGCAGAGTTTCATCAGCTGTTTCCTTACCTTCTAAGCCGGTACTATTTGGTGGCTCGAAGGGCAAGCCCAGCATTCCTGGTTCTTGAAATTCTTGTTCGGGCACTATCTGACTTGTTTCTTCAATGTCAGAGGCAGTACTTTCGAGGACTGCGGGCTTAGTGCGCTCCATTGTATTGGTATCATTCACAGCATTCCTCAATCCGCTGCAGTATTATTGAGAAAGATGCCGAAATTATCAAATGCGTTTTCCAGTACTTCTTGCCGACGTTCCACGCTTGGTTCCCGCTCGGGTTTTATGACCTGCTCGTAGCGTGGCACACTTTCGTCCTTATACAAGATGCCGATCGGTACCTGGTGTGCCTGGTCATCCAGTTCGGCGATTTCCCTTGCCCTATTCAAATTAGATGGGTCATGCATTTCCTGAGCTTTATAGACTTTTTTTATAGCATCACTCGGCTGGATGCCATTTTCATGATTGAGCATCAACAACTTACTTGGATCAGCCAGTAAAGAGTCAAATATATCCGGGGTGAAATGGGGGCACCTCTGCAGAATGCGGACGAAAGAAAAACCTTTGTGATGAAATGCTTGTCTGATGACATCAAGCAATATCTCCGGTAACCATTCAGTCACTTGAGCAACAAACGATACATTGGTGATGCCTAGCGTCACGGTCAACGGGTTAAGTTCTTTCAAATAAGCGCCCCGCGGCGTGGTATTGGTGCTGTAGCCCATGGGTGTAGTAGGGGACGTTTGCTTTTTGGTTAGACCGTAGATCTTATTGTCGTGCATCATTGCTACCATGTCCATATTCATGTGGACGGCATGGATCCAGTGGGCGGTACCGATGCTGCAGCAATCACCATCTCCCATGTTGACAAACACGTGAAGATCCGACCGTCGGCTTTTAATCCCCTGTGCAGTTGGTAAGGCTCGCCCGTGAAGTCCATGAAAGCCATAAGTGCCCATGTAATGTGGGAAGCGAGCAGCGCAACCAATACCAGAGACGAACACACATTTCTCCAGAGGCAACTGTTCTTCACGCAATAATTTTTGTGCTGCAGTCAAAATGGCGTTATCACCACACCCGACACACCAGCGGACAACCTGGCCCTGATAATCTTCAAGAGTTTTGTATTCTTCATCAAAACTTGCTGGGTATTGATTGTTTAATCCAAACATGCTGCTACCTTTTCACTTTTTTGCGCACCGCTCAATCGCTTACGGATCATCGCTTCAATGGCTCCAGGGCGAATGGATTGTCCTTGTGCGTTAGACCAACAGTCGATATCAATTAAGTAACGAGCGCGTAGTAGCCAGGCGAGATTAGCATAACGCCGATTATCTTCATCGATTAGTTTCTCTTCTAGGCTGTCTGAGTAATTGATCTCGACAGTTATTACCTGTTCAAATCCCTCCATAATGTGTTTAATTCCTGAGGCCATTGGTTGCAGGAAAGTCAGGTGGATTGAGGATACTTTCATACCATCCTTTTGCGCTCTTTGAACAGCCTCTTCAATTGCGCCCTTGGTACTACCCCAACCGACTATCAACAGATCGCCTTCAGGTTCACCAAATACCTTAGGCGGTTTCAATGTCTTTTGAAATGCCGCTAACTTCATGCTTCGGTTGCGGCATCCTTCATGATTGATGCCTGGTGCATACGCGACCAGACTATTTCTGTCATGGGCCAGTCCGGTAACTGTATACATACCATTTGGTTGTCCGGGTATAAATCGTTGCGATAAGCCGGTCTTAGCATCCCAATCTAATGGGCTCTTACCATCAGAAATCGGGTTTTGATCTATGGGTGGCGCACCCCATTTGCTACTGAGCTTTGGTCGTGGAAAGGCCTGTTGCCCGGTTGCCAGATTAGCATCGCTTAATACTATGACTAGAGTTCGGAAAGTCTCAGCAATCTTACGTGCTGTGATCATCACATAGAAGCAGTCCTCAATAGTTGCTGGAGCCATAACCACCTTGGGTGCATCACCCGGGCTACCGAAAATTGCGGCTAGTAGATCACCTTGTTCTACTTTGGTCGGCAAACCGGTGCTTGGCCCGCCTCTTTGAACGTCTACCAATACGAGCGGGATCTCTGCCATTACCGATAACGCCATTAACTCTGTTTTCAGGGCCATGCCAGGGCCGGATGTGATCGTCACTGCACACTTGCCAGCATAGGATGCGCCGATAGCAAAACCGCATGCGGCAATCTCATCTTCTGCCTGATGCACAATACCTCCGGCTTCAACCAGGATTTGGCTTAGATAATGGGAGACAGATGTGGCTGGTGTTATCGGATACATTGCGCAGACTTCCATACCAGAGGCGACGACACCAAGTGCCAGAGAAGTATTGCCATTGGTTACCACCTGCATTCCGTTAATATCACATGCGGGTATCTCAAATCGGAAATTCAGATTTTCCTCCGCCCATAGAAATCCTGCTTCAAGTAACTCAATATTAGGCTGAATTAATGATTCTTTTTTTACTTTAAATTTAGCTGTAATCTCGTTTCTGGCTATTTGCAGATCACGCGCATAGATATTACAGAGCATACCAACAACAAACATGTTTTTGCCACGTTTTGCATCTTGAACATGTTTAAGGCATTCCTCTTCTATTGGAACTTCAACTATCTGAAAACCTTCGGTTCTAAGCTCGTCAACCAGGCTGATATAGGCTTCAGCTATAGTTTTGTCTGTATGTGTTGCCCATTTGTTTTCCAACAGTATCCGGCAACCCGGTTTAAATCTTTTCTCCCATATCCCCCCAAGCAGGACCTGTTCATTGAATCCCACGACAAGCTTAGCTTCATTGCCGGCATTGGTGATGGGGAATGCGCCCAATCTTATGCGATTACCACTGGCTCCGGCTGGGCTCCTGGCGGGGGGCTCGATTTCAGCGGGAATGATCTCCATGGTCCAAATGCTATTACCAGTCTTGGCTACGATAGCTGCAAACATCTGTCCTGCAGTTTGGGCGCCTTCACCAGAATCAGATAATATTTCGACAATATGTTCGTCTAGCTGAGTTCGCTGCTTACTATCAGTATTTATTTGTACAATCTTGTCATTCATCGCTGAAAATCACCTTACGATTATCTGTGTTGTATTATATAGTTTTTAACTAAAGGAATTCATCAATAATTACATTATGTTAGATCAAGTTTTTATCAATTTGCGTTCAATGTAGGCTTAATGAGTCATCGCGTAGATGATATAGTTAGCCTCAAAACGACAAGCCAAGGCTGTGAAGGACTCTGGGCAACCAGGTGAATTGGCCAATTCCCAGGGGTATTGCCAGGTTAACTTCCTTGAACTACTAAAACCTGCTTGATATCAACCTAGGTCATTGCTGCATTTTCCCAACAAGCAAAGGAACGCATTCTTAGAAATCGATAGGTCTCGGTACGCACCAG
>Ga0056106_100080_pt1 | contig 16837 bp, 25 predicted proteins | sample WorMetcrassitun1_FD_77012 | JGI IMG/M metagenome (GOLD analysis project Ga0056106, IMG submission 77012) | Marine gutless worms symbiont microbial communities from Max Planck institute for Marine Microbiology, Germany - Olavius crassitunicatus.1 ... | reverse complement strand
GCAGAGATACGTTTTTTGTTAGCAAGGTGGCTGAGGAATGATTCAACTTCTTTGGCTTCCAAGGTATTGAGATGTTTGATATTGTGTAAATAGATATAGTGTTTGATCCTTGTGTAAATAGATATAGTGTTTGATCCAGTGGATATAATTGGATTCTGTTTTGGGGCTATAATATCTACGCCCGACAAGCCAGATGGGCTTGTCGGGCGGCTTAGGTTTTTCTGATTGAGGTGATGTAAGTTGACCTCATTATACCAACTCCCAAGAAAAGTATGACGATGTCGAAAAACTATATAAATAGCAATTTTTTGGATAATTTTGCGATGACGATGATTTATACCAAAAATATAGATAAATGACCCTTATTTCCTGCGTTCGTACTTGCTACTATTGGTAGGATTGTCATCTTTGGGTAGCTCAATGTTAATTATGGACAAACAAGGATTCTCACCAAAATGAACGGGAATGATCATGAGATCCACTGGTCCGTTTATTAAACTGTTAGCCGTACTGGAAAACACTATGACTTTGGATGATTTAACCGTTAGCTTTTCACATTTGAATAGAGAAGAAATACTATCTGATTGAGTTTTGCTCATTGGCACAAATAAATTGCCGATCTTGATAACTGCAAGTGGTGACGCATTTCTCTAAGATATAATCGATGATTCAATCTTTATATTGGATGTAGGAACAGGTAAATTTAATTCCGTAGCAAAATCACCCGAAGAATTTAGAGAACTACTCACTGATAAAAAATTTGTTGCTGATTATTTAGCGGTACAAATAGTTGGTGATTTAATTCAAAACGACATCGTATTAAAAGAAGGAGAAATATACAGCTTCATAGAACTACCAATTCTTGGTGGTGAGTACATAATTAGATAACGTGAAGCCAATTGACATCGAAGTTCATTTTTCTGCAACTGGACAAATACGTAAACAAATAGATGACTTACCCAAGGGCGCTATAATCAATGATGTTAGATTTACTAACTAAAATACGGCTAACAAGCGGGTCAACGAGGAGCGTCGCAAAAGATGCGCCGCTCTGTTACCCATAACGTTGCTAATAAAAAAACAATATGATCTAAAATATTAGATCATGGAGAAAATGAATTTGGAAAACTTTCCGCACAACAAGTCAGGGACTTCTATGAGATTTTTCGTAAGTTTATAAATGACTTCGAAGGGCGATTGAATGATAAAAACCCTCTAAAAATTGTTACTGAGACCACCTCTCTCACTTGACGTTCACTGTATGAGTTAGAAGTGTGTACAGTTACCTATTTATCTGACTACTATTATTGGTATGGACAAGGAGATTTGCAACAATATGTAATTAATTTGCTGAAATCTGAGTATACGCCGTCTGTTCAATCGGAAAGTATGGATAATCAACAAAGGGTAAGCTTATATGCTTGTTTAATTTGCATGTGTATGAACGTTATTTGTGTTGTCGCCTATAGAATAGATATGCACGAATTGTTAAAGGAAGCTAAGGTTGGCCATAAGGAATCCTTGTTTATGGCTATCAATATTGATGTCACGGTTGCCTCTACAGAGACTGCATCAATGCTAATAGCTCAAGCTGCTTTAGAAAATGATAATACATTTTTTGATAGGTTATCTAGGGCTATAAATGGAGGATATTCCAGGAGGCTCAGCGGAAAATATGCGAAGTTAATTTTTTTGTGTATTTGGCAGAAGATGCAGTAGGCAATCAGAAAATAGATTATGAGTTATTGCATGGTCTTTTTACTGAACAGATCCCTCTTTACCCTAATGTGCTCGAATCAAAAGACTCATATGGTAGTTTTAAGAAGCGACCAGATAGGACGAGTTATAAAGTCAAGGACAAGAAAGTGTGATTTGATATCCTTGCCTTTCTGAAATTCATGCATAGTATTGGAAGCTGTCTTTAAACGACGGCTTTTTTATTGGCCGTCCTCAATAAATGAGGAAGTAGCTATGCAATACTTTAATGATACCGACTCTGGTGTGTACTCCTAGCAACACAGCACCTACAAATGACATATCTGAAGAACTCAATCTAAAAATTCTTCGATATGCGATGAATAGCCTTTATGTCTCTTATCAAGATGAAATATCAGAAGAATAGGAATTAAGGCTTAAAAACACAAAACGACTTGCCCAATCATCCGATCCAAGAGAGCAGTCAAAGGCACAGTTAAAAATATTTGACCACATATTTGAAGTAAAATCACGAGGCAGGGGCAAACTTAATTGTGTGCTTGCTGATGGCTGGTTTTATATTCAATTATCTGGCAGAGGCGTAACCTTCGTCCCCATGGCCTATGTACAATTTAGCAGTGAACTGTTAACACTCGTCGGTCTTGATGAGGCAATCAGACTACTACAACCAATCATTCACTCTTTAGGTAAAACATCATGGCCCTCTGTTAGTCGTATTGATTTATGCGTCGATTTTGTTTGTCCGATCCAAATGGATAATTGGACGCATGAAACCTGGGTAATCAGGGCACGCAATATCAACCACCACTATGTTAATGGCCAATTCTCCGGTTGGAGTATTGGCCAAAGGGGAAGCATCATTGTACGGCTCCACAATAAAACGTTGGAACTAAAGAAAAGCAAGAAAGAGTATTTAAAGCCAATCTGGTTAAGTGCGGGATGGGAAGAAAAGGAAACGATATGACGCTTGAATTTCAAATTTGAGGCCAAGCAATGCACAAACGTCAATTTAGAGAACTGCACATCATGTTAACCCTACTAGGGAGCTTATGGGATTACGGACTAAAAGAGTGGTGTCGACTCACTATTCCAAATTTAAATGATTCTCGCCGCTCTTGTTGGCCAACCCGTTCGCTTTGGGCTGCATTATCCGATATTAATTGGGGTGAATTAGAAATAATCCCTTTGATGAAGCTAAGAAAAGACCGCTCACCATCAGATGAAACACTTTTCGTTAATGACCTTGGTGTTATCATTTCGTTTATGACTGGGGAAGGTATAGAGGGCTGGTCTGAAAGATTTGGTGAGTACATCGCAAAAGCAAAAGAATTTCATGACGAGAAAGCTGAAAAAAAAGCAACGTCGATTTAATACTAAAAAAATAATAACCTCAGTCGTGGACTGAGCATCTTAGATCGATTTGAACAGGCAGAGGCTTACCGAAAGGCGAGAGACGGTGAGTAATCATTATTAGACAATGAGTTTACAAGAAGCGACTTCCTTATCTTCATATTTCACCTGAAACCCTTAGAGAAAAAGCTAAAACCAGAATTATCAGAGGTGCAAACCCGGGCAAGTATTGAGTTTTTCTTCAATCAGACCTTGTAGAATACTTACGTTCGCTTTATCCTGAGCGGGTAGGGCAAGTGCCGTTAAGTGGCTGTGATAATAAGGAGGGTAATTTATATCACCCTACAAACGCGGCGATATCTGGTGGATTCGTTTCATTGCTCCAAACGGACGGCGAATACGAAAATCTACTGGAACTGGAAGCAGGGAAGACGCCCAAGAGTTCCATGATCGGTTAAAGACCGAATTATGACGGGTTAAAAAGCTTAGTGAACGTCCTGAGTACACGTGGAATGATGCTGTTGTTAAATGACTTAAAGAAAAAAGTCATAAAGCATCGACTGATAAGGATAAAGAAATATTTCGGTGGGTTGATCCATTTCTAAATGGTGTGAAGTTATCAGATATTAATCGCACACTGTTAGATGAGATTCAAGAGGCGAAGGTAAACCAAAGTGCCCGAGCGACAACGAATCGGTACATGGCTCAACTAAGAGCAGTACTCAGACGCGCGGCTTATAAATGGGAATGGATTGACAAAGCAGCAAAGACGCCGATATATCCAAGTGTGGTAAAGCGGATCCGTTGGATAACACCTAATGAGGCAGAACGCTTATTATCACTCTTACCCGAGTATCAAGCAGCAATGGCACGACCTTGCATTGGCAACGGGATTACGTCAGCGTAATGTATGCTGAATGGAATGGGACCAGACGGACTTACAACGTAAGATTGCATGAATCCATCTCGATCAGACAAAAGCTAGGAGAGCAATTGGTGTTCCGTTAAATAGTAATGCTATTGAGGTATTACGAGGGCAGGTTGGCAAACATGCCCAATATGTTTTTACTTACATTAAGGGCAAAGTTGCTTGGTAAGTAAATACCAAGGCATGGCGAAAGGCAGTTAAAAAGATAGGACTTAAAGATTTTCGTTGACATGATCTAAGACATACTTGGACGTCTTGGCATGCGTGATCCGGGACATCGCTTAACATACTGCAAGAGCTGGGTAGTTGGGAATGTATTGAGATAGTAAAGCGTTATGCACATTTATCATCAGAGCATTTACTGCCACATACTGAAAATATTGTGCCAAATTTGGAGAACGCAAAAAGGGCACAATCGAAGATTGTTTTAATTAGGCAATGGTAAGTACTTGATAATATTGGTGGCTATGGGTGGACTTGAACCACCGACCTCAGCATTATGAATGCTGCGCTCTAACCAGCTGAGCTACATAGCCACGAACTGCGAGGAAGCGGGATTTTCGTAGTTACGACATGTGTTGTCAAGGATGAATGAGATAATCTGATAAAGTCGAGTAACTCCTTTCTTCTATTTATCTATCTGGTGCCGAAAACCACTATGGATTTTCCTGAAACTGATATTAGGAGGTCTTCCTTCAGATCTTTCAGAACCCTACCGACCATTTCTCTCGAACAACCAACAATTCGCCCAAGCTCATGCCTGGTTATTTTAACTAAACATGCCATCTGGATAAGTTCTAGCATCGAATTCCTTACAAAGATCTATCAGTGTTCTGGCCACTACCTTTAACATCTAACATCTGTAAATGCCAGGTCACTGACTTTACGACTTGTTTTCCTGAGGCGGATAGTCACTTGAGAGGCAATTTCAAACATAAGTTCGGGAAATAGGGGCCCAAGACCATTCAATTTTTCATATGTTATCTGTGCGATTTCAGACTTTGTTTTCGCTCTCACGTAAGTACTTCTCTTATGATCTTCGCCAAAAAAATCTCCAATGTTAAGATAGGCCAGTACAATCTCTCGTCCTTTGCTGTCTTCGATCATTACTGTTACAGATCACTTAACAATGTAAAACAGATTGTTTAAGGGTTCACATTCTTTGGTGATTATCTGTTTTGCGGGATAAATCTTTCTATGGTAATGCTCAAGAAAGCGCGTAATGGTTGAAACTTGCCCTCCGAATGGGATGTCTGCTATGCTGTTCTCCTGTAGCGACAAGATACAGACTATATAACTGGCATTGTTATTTGTAATTATCAGCTATGGTGCTCTTCTTTTAATAAATCAACTAGCTAGAGTTTTATGTGGAAGCAAGTATGAAATGGTTGGGAGGGCTGCTTTTGTTGGAGAGACTGAAAGTGGCCACAAGACTACCATAGACGGACCAGATGATGGTGAAGGAGGTCGAAATCTAGGCCCAAGACCAACAATGGAGACAGTATTACTTGGTATGGGAGCTTGCGCCAGTTACGACACCGTATCTATTCTTAAAAAAACCAGGCAAAATGTCACTGACTGTACGATCGAACTTCAAGCAGAACGGGCCAACGAAATCCCAAGTGTGTTTACTGAGATACATGTGCATTTCAAGGTTACCGGGATTGATTTAATTGAAAAGTATGTCGAAAGGGCAATTAATCTCTTTGCAGAAAAATATTGTTCAGCCTCCATCATGCTGGGCAAGGCAGCCAAAACTAGTCACTTCTTTGAAATAAATAAGCCGCCAGGTAATTGATAAGTTATGATGTATCTTTGATCAGTACTATATGTATTTAGTCAGAGTTTTCAGAAAATATTTAGCCATCAGTATGTAAAATAGTACCAATCTGTCCTGTAATAATCATGTGGAGAAATGCGGATAGACGATTGGCATTCGTTTTCGCATAAATGCGCCTTAGACGAGTTCTTACGGTATTAACAGAGATCCTCAGAGACTGTGCGACCTGATCGATATTCGGTGTTAATATCGATTGCGCAGAAAGTTTTGCTTCTGATCGGGATAATTTATAAAGACTTTGAAGCACTTCCTCAATCCTGTCAGAGTTATCCGGTGTTCCAAACGCAAATATAATGACTAATGGTAAGCTGTTTTCAAAATTCTCTTTATGATTTTTAAGGGGTGCCAGCAGAGCATGTATCAACTTAGTTTCCGGTCCACTATTAATTGGAAAAAGATGGTCCTTCCTGTCTAATATTCTGTTACGCAATTCTGCCGCTGCTTCCGGATTTTGGCCGTTTATATAGTCATCATTCAGGTTTAAACAACTCTCTGGTTTAAGTATTCGCCTACCAGACTTATTGCTGTAAAAGAGCTTCAGATTTTCATCTATCGGGAAAATTCCAGTTGTCAGGTGATTTAATGTCTCCCGTAAAGATATATCTTGAAACTCATCGTTTTCCAATTCATAACTCACTGATATATCCGAAGCAGTTACATTTACTGACTGTCATCTTGTGGGAGAATATTCCCAGGAGAACATCTTGTCGCCGATTTTTCCAGTTACAAACTGCTGTTTATTGTTGTGTCTGCAGATATTAACAAGTTCATTATTGGGTTTCGGAAGGAGGCCATAAATAGAGTTAAAGCCATAATCGTTAAGTTTTTCAATTGTTTTGGAGTTCAATTGTGAAACTCCACCATCCAGATCAATTCTGATTTTGACGCTCCATTGTTCAGATTCTTTACTAAGAGTTTTTTTGGGGCTTTTGTCCTTCGCTCTTACTAACACGGTAGAAGGCAAGAGAAATAGTAGTACGCAGATCGTTTTTTCTTAGAGGTTTGTTAACATGTCCAAGTGGCTTTGTCTCTAATGCCCGCTTAAGTATGTCGTCATCTGAATACGCAGTTAAATACATTATGGGTACTTTGTATTTTTGCGTGATGAAGTGAGCAGCCTCAATTTTGTCCATTCCTTTGCCAAGTTTGACATCCATTAACAGCAAATCCGGACGATAAGATTTGGGTTTTTTTATTGCTTCAGAGTCTGATTTAGCAATAGAAACAGCAACGTAACCAATTTTTAAAAGCTAGAGTTCAATAACCTTAACTGTAGTCCGATCGTCGTCAATCACAAGGATTTTTTTTGCCATTGAAGACCTTCCGCCACATTATAATTACCAATTCTTATATGCTAATTCCATGCCGCCAGTATGTCCTGAATTATGGATACATACACTAACCTTTAATTAACTTGATTCCATCCCTGCATACAATATAATTTACCCATGAAGTACTTTATTTTTAAGAGACAACTGAAGTAGGGAGATCCAGACACTACTTCAGTTGTCTCTTAAAAATAAAGATATCAATCAATTTTATATTTTATTGGGGTTTGCGGCTCTATTGATATAAAACTCTATAACACCGTCTTTTTCAAATATTGCTGTAATTTCATGTCCTGTCCTGGCGCAGTAGACTTCAAAATCTATTTTGGAATGCGGATCAGTAGCTTCGACATGGAGTATTTCGTCGGGATTCATTTTAGCTAGAGCTAATTTTGTCTTTAACACTGGCAAAGGACAATTCAGATCCTTGACATCAAGGGATTGATCAAAAGTGATTTGTTTGTCGAGTTCTAATATTGGCATGACGTCATTATATATCGAGTGTAAAGGAATGTGCTCACAAGTGATTGCCATCACGGAAAGTTTGCTACTGTTGACTGAAGTACTTTTAATACACTGCTACTAAAGATGAAGTTTGCATTGCATTCTTAACAGAGCGAGATCACCAGCATCTAGGTAAGTATACTCATCTCTCAGCTTTGACCTGCCTGCATACTTGCGACAGAATAGAAATCGTACCAACTTGAGTCTTTAACTACATAGTGTTTCTCTATTCTTACGTCAACGAGGTAAGGTCCACCTTTCTGCATAGCATGTTTACAGCGAGATAGGGCTGCAGTAATTTTACTCGGATCGCTAACACTTTCAGCTTCAATACTAAAGACACCAGCCATCTTCACGTAGTCAATGTCAGGATGATTGAGACTGACACCAACATATTTTCTTGTTTCGAAAATTCTCCACTTGTAGGCATTTTGAGCTGCACGATTAGCTTGATACTGACCGTTATTAAAAATCACAATGCCGATAGAGGCGTCTCATAATGTGCAGCGGACCACAGGGCCTGGCTGTCAAAGTTGAAACAACCATCGGCAGTTAATCACCAGGCTTCCTTATCAGGGTTGCCAATTTTAGTGCCTATAGTTGCTGCTACACCCCAATCAAGAACCCCGGAAGTTGTATAGTATTGCCGTCGTCTTTCAGATGCGTTTTGAGTGTGGTCAAATTTCAGGTAACGTTTGGGGTATGCATCCGAAGTAATTAACTCGGAAACAACTTCTGCACTATTATCTATGATCCTGTCAAGTTCTATCATTAGTCTCGATGTAACAATGAGAGTGTTATTCCACTCTTTTTTTGCATTGTCATCGTATTGTTTACGGTGCTTGTCAGTGTATTTGTTTGGCCAACGTTGCCGATCACGAATTGCAAAGGCCTTCAGGCTTCGTATTTTAAGCTCTTCCAGTACCAGCGCTGATGTTGATTTAATACTGGCAATCGTTGCCAGATCAACTGGATAATTACGACCAACATCAGCATCTGCAAGGCTGGCATGAAGAATGTGTACGTTACGTGAAACTAGTGGTTTCTCAGGTAGATTAAATGCCTTAGACGTATGCCCACCCAGACTTCAGAAACAATCTATGTCTTCAGGCAGGGAAGCATAATCTACTACAACTTCACCGACAAAATTAGGGCTGGTGTTAGAAAACGTACAAGGTATTTTTACAGACGACATCACCATGGCTCCGAGTACTTCCGCAATATCACCTACTTCTTCACTGATTTCGTACTTGATACATTCATTGTCCAGAAACAAACACAGTTTATCAGCATTTATCAATCTATCGGCGATCTGCTTTACGTGGTGTTCGGGTGGTTTCACTTCTGTTTCTACATAAGAGCGCTCGACGCAGTACCTCCGGTATTGTTTCCGCATTCATAACATCCCATGTCAATTGCGCATAATTTCGAGGTAATTCTGCAAAGTTTGCTGCTTTCAGGAATCCATTGTGTTCGTGAAATTTTGTGCGCTGCCTTCCTGCCGTAACAACGACTGGCGTACGGTCCCAATAACTTCCGGTAAACTGTCACAGGACGCAGTCTACTCCTGCAATCGAATGTAACTGGACAATTGATGCTTTGTCTGTAGAGCGCGAATAACCGTCCGCCATCGCCATCGCCATCGCCATCGCCATCGCCATCGCCATCGCCATCGCCATCGCCATCGCCATCGCCATCGCCATCGCCATCGCGGTATTTTCATGCAAGCAGGTCGTATAATGCAGTTTTGTTCGATCTACCAGGGCATCCAGCAGACCAACTTCTTTAGAACCGGTCAGTCCAAAAAGTAAGATATGTCCCAGTCCAGCAGGAATTCCGCCATCACTTCGCCGCCAGTCAAATCCTTTACAATTCGACTTTTTCGTGCGGTGTTTGAATTATTACGGGTATTGTTATCACGAATGCAGGCAGGCTGCTAGCTCACGCTATTGAAACACCTGTTTGGGCTATTCGGCCGATAAAGGCTCTTCGATCAATTTTATTATCCAGCAGCAATTTTGATAACTTGTACACAATCACTTGCCCCTTGGTGGATTTGAACGCAATTTCATATATTGACGTACAAAATTTCAAAATAGCATACTATTATATAGTCACTATTGATGCTAAAGTATTAGCTACCTTTTTGTTCTTGATCATCCAGGTTACGTCTTAAAAATCGGAGTAATTTTTTGGATCTGCGATTCCTGAATTACAGAGAACTTCAAATGGTAAAAATGAAGTATTATTTGGGAGGTCTGCTTACAATTGTTTTTGTATTCCCGATCCTCTCGCTGCAGTTAAAAGAAATTTCCCCGGAAAAGCTTGAATCCACTAATGATAATACAAACTGGGTGTGGGAGAATCCAGTTACTTTTAAAAACTATCAATTCCATCAACATGGCAAAGAGTGGAGGGGGCGAGAACAGAAGAAACGCTTCTCACATTAGTTCACCAAAGCGGTAGAAGCCTAATATACATTAATTAACGAAGAGACACTGGAAGACATATCGCTTGCAGACTATGTAGAAGCTCTACAAGATTCCAATCAAGAGGAATTAGGAACAAGTGAACTCGAGGCCATAGAAGCAGCAGATGGCGCACAGATCTACTTAGCTGAGGGTTCCAAATATATTAATGAGAACATGGTAGGTTCACGTGTAAGTATCTGGGGCAATGAGCCAAATATCTTTTGGCGATCTGTGATGATGACCAATCTGGAATACAAAGAGCTGGAGTTCGAGTTAAAAAATCTTGTGGAAATGCTGGAAGAATCAAGCAAATAATATCAACACTGAATAGTTCAGCCGAGGCTATTCTCCCAAGTTCTCGTGTCAGCAATAATTCTTACCGGCATTGCTTGCACAGACAATCTTCCATTGGCAACTTTTTCCATTCTAAATAGGTTTTGATGTTGGAATAAGTTAAGCGCTCTGACTGACACCAACTTGTGTAACGGATTAAAAAATTAAACATAACGCTGCTTATATGGAGCACATGAGTCAAAACTCAACATAGAAATTACAGCATTTATTACACCTATAGCATAGTATTGTTATGTTATAATGCGTCAATATTGTACTGAATAGATTAGGTTTAATAATACCAAGCGTAAAAATACTTCGAGAGTTTAACCGCGGAAGACATGAACATTTTGTGTGTATAGCTGATACCTTACGAGCAGCAGAAGTTGCTTGCAAGAAAGATGGTCATCGTCTAGCATCGGTAAGAAAATCTGTACTCAGAGCTGGCATGGGGTTAGTCACGAGCTGGTTAAAGCTTATGATGTGCTAGACGCGATTCGTAATGAAAAGAGGGGTGCTGCGCCGCCAATGGTGTACTGGGCCCTGGATTTTTACAGGCGCAGGGGTTTATTTATTCATAAGATAGAATCTTTAAACGCCTATTTCGGTTGTGGTGCGCCCGGACATGGGGTTCTGGCCAACTTTTAATTTACCAGGATTGCGGTGAAGTGACTGAGCTGGGTGATATCCGAATCTATAAATTGATCGAAACCAAATCCCGTAAGCTAGGGTTTGAGATTGCCGAGCAAATCATTGAAGTGGAAGGCCTGTGCGCTGGTTGCCAGCATAAACGATCGTAGAACAGGGATGTAAATAATTCATGAATCGTTATTTGATTTTACTAATTTTTCTGCTGATGTCATCTAGTGTAAGTTTTGCTGCAGATGAAAAATTAAATATTTTTGTGAGCATTCCCTCACAAAAATACCTTATGGAAAGGGTTGGAGATGATAGAGTTGGAGTCTCCGTAATGGTTAAACCGGGGCAACGTTCGGAAATCTATGATCCAGCGCCAAAACAATTGAACGTGGCCGCAAACACAAGTATGTATTTTCGCATAGCTATCCCTTTTGAAGATCACTGGATAGATGCGATTGTTTCTTAGAACAACAGTATAATGGTAGTAGATGCATGTGCCGTGTTAGCAAAATTAAATGATCGGTGCAGTTCAGGCTTGCATGATCCTCATGTATGGACAAATTCCCATAATGTCAGGCCTGTTGTGCAGCAAATTGCATCTGCCCTTGCCCAGGAAGATCCAGGTTCGACTTCTTTTTATCGATCCAATAATAAATTACTTTTAGAAGATCTGGAAAAACTGGATATTGAAATAAGCGTCATGCTTAGAGAGCGAGCAACAGATTATTTTATTGTGTCACATGCTTCATGGTCTCATTACGCTGAGCATTATGGATTGAAACAACTCGCACTGGAATCCGCAGGTAGACAAAGAGGCCCGCGAGGTTTAGCAGAGCTGGTTACTATAGCCACGCAAAGAGGGATCGATACATTGTTCATTCAGCAACAACATCCAACAAGGATAGCTTATACCCTGGCAGAGGGGCTAAATGCAAAAGTTGTCATGGTTGATCCGCTGGCCGAAAATTATATAGACAATCTCCGTTATATTAGTGGACTCATAGCCGAGGCAACCAGATGAATATGGTCATTCAGTTTGGTGATGTCAGTTATTCCTATGGCCAAGCTAAGGTTCTTGAAGATATCGAGTTTTCCGTGAAGGATGAAGAGTTCTTTGGATTAATCGGACCTAATGCTGGCGGCAAGAGTACCTTACTCAAGCTAATGCTCGGTGTGCTAGTTCCACCACTTAAGAGTAATGTAAGTGTCTTTGACAGTCCACACCTGCAACAGTGAGGGCCAGAATTGACTATGTACCGCAATACCAATCCTACCAGCGTGATTTTCCTATTAGTGTGGAAGACGTAGTTGTCATGGTCAGGTTGGGAGTATCATCTGCGTTGGGTGCATTTAGCAAGGACGATCGTGAAAAAGCGCAAGCTGCCATAATGGCATTGAAACTTGAAGATATTGTCAGCCAAAATGTTTCCACTTTATCTGGTGGACAAGTTCAACGAATGCTAATAGCAAGAGTGCTTGCCAGTGAACCGGAGATTTTGGTACTAGATGAACCTACTTCCAATATCGATATCAGGACTGAAGAAGATATTTTCTATTTGTTAAAAAAATACAATAAAAATATGACTATCATTGTTGTGTCTCATGATATCGGGTTCATCTCAGGCTATGTAGATCGCGTCGCTTGTTTAAATCGTAAATTGGTTTGTCACGAAACAGGTGAAATTAGTGGTAAGATTATCGAAGAACTTTACGGTGCTCCACGTTAAGATGATTGATCATGCACATACTCACTAAGTGCTTAACAACTTGTACAGGCTTTAAATAGTCTCTGGAAAATCATTCTTTTGTCGGATACATATGATAGAATCGTTCGGCACTTTGTATAGCTTCCGGTTCATACGATATACCCTTACCGGGTGTTTGCCAGCGAGTATTGGTTATGGAGTAATTGAAACTTGTGTGGTAGTGAAAAGAATCGGATTTCTTGCCGGGAGGTATTGCACATACAGTGTTGGCGAGGATGTGGATTGCCTGCTTTCTGGGTGGTTCGTCTATGCTAGGTGCTGTTATCGTAGCACTGTTATCAGCACTACTCGTTGGCTTCATGAAGACACGCTAACAGCAGGATGAAGATATATTAATTGCCGGTTTCTGGTCAGTGTATGGCTATAGGGATAGGGATATTGTTTATTTCACATACCCCTGGTTACAACATCGATCTAATGAGTTACTTGTTTGGTAATATCCTGTTGGTTTCCAGACAGGATTTGTTATTTATGCTGTTACTGGATATAGTTATCATCACTTCTGTATGTATTTTTTATAAGCAGATCCTCGCAACAGCCTTTGATAAAGAATTTGCCAGTTTACGAGGGATCAATGTAGAGCTGGCCTACATCGGCATGCTGTGTATGATCGCCTTAACAGTGGTGCTATTAATCAATATTGTTGGCCTGATCTTGATCCTTGCTCTATTAATCTTGCCTGCGGCTAGTGCTGCGCAGTTTGCTACTTCGATCTCGAAAATGATGGTGTTATCAGTCCTTATGAGTATCTGTATAACAGTCTCAGGATTGATGCTGTCGTTTCAACCAGACCTACCATCCGGCTCACTATTATAATAGTAGCAAGCTTTGTCTATATACTTTCTATTTGTATAAAAGTGATGACAATTAAGGAAAGAAAGCAGGTTTCTTTAAACTACGTTAATTAATCTCAGCGTTAAGTAAAAAAGAGATACTCCCTAAAAAAACTAGAAGAGGTTCCGTATAAAGACGTAATTAGCCAGCAGTTCGCCGTTTATTTACAGCATTCGCCAGATCGCTTATTAAGGAAATAGTATCTTCCCATCCGAGGCAGGCGTCAGTAATACTTTGTCCGTAGGTAAGCTCTTTCCCCTCCACAACATCCTGTCTTCCTTCTACAAGATGACTCTCAATCATGACGCCAAATATACTCTTCTCACCACTGGCAAGCTGATCACAAATATTATGTCCTACGAGTATTTGGTTTTTATGTTGCTTGCTGCTATTGGCGTGGCTGAGATCAACCATAATGCATTGAGGTAAATTGGCAGCCGCCAGATCATTGGCTGTCTGGGTAATGTGCTCGGTACCATAGTTGGGTTGTTTACCGCCACGCAGAATAACGTGACAGTCCTTGTTGCCAGTTGTTGAAAAAATAGCCAAGTTACCTTCTTTTCGCACAGATAGAAAGTGATGGGGCTCGGAGGCTGCGCCAATCGCATCAATAGCTACTTTAATAGTACCGTACGTAGCATTTTTAAAACCAACAGGGCATGATAATCCGGAAGACAACTCGCGATGCACCTGGCTCTCAGTGGTCCTGGCGCCAATAGCACCCCAACAGACTAAATCAGTAACGTATTGGGCAGTGATCACATCAAGGAACTCAACCCCTGCTGCAATTCCCATATCATTTAGATCAATTAATAGTTTGCGCGCCAGATGCAGTCCCTTGTTAATGTGAAAGCTGCCATCCAGATCCGGGTCATTGATTAGCCCTTTCCATCCTACCGTTGTTCTGGGTTTTTCAAAATAGACACGCATAACGATAAGCAGGTCTTTTTGATGTTGTTCTTTCAGAGCTAATAACCGTGACGCATATTCCTTTGCTGCTTCCGTGTCATGAATAGAGCAAGGTCCAGCGATTACCAGTAGCCTGTCATCATCACCCGACAAGATATTATGGATAGCTTGTCGAGTTTCATAAGTGCTTCGAGACGCCTTTTCATCAATGGGAAGATCAGCAAGCAGCTCCAAAGGAGTCGTGAGCTCTTTCGTTTCGTTAATTCGGAGGTCGTCAGTGTCATAAATCATGGTGCAATATATATGGCCAGAGGGTGTGGATGTGAAGGTTTTCTTTTAGTTAAGGAGGCCAGCTAAATATTCTACCGCCAAGAATATGCACATGGAGATGAAATACCGTCTGACCGGCGCCAGCACCGTTGTTAATGTTCAAACGATAATCAGAATTAATTTCTTGCTCTACGGCTATCTTGTTTGCAGTTAACAGAAGATGACCAAGTAATGCCTGATCTTCTGTCTTACTATCTGAAAGTTTCGGGATAGGTTTCTTTGGTATTAACAGGATATGCACCGGTGCTTGAGGATTGATATCCCTAAATGCTAGGCAAAGTTCATCTTCATAGACAATATCCGCAGGGATCTCACGGTCTATGATTTTGCTAAAGAGAGTGTCCGGCATACATTTGGTGCTCGTCATTTCAAACAAGGGAGCGCATTATAGGTATGTTAATAGCTAAAATAAAGGAGATCGTGTTATCAGTACAGGCTTACAATCGTTCTGACGAGCCGAAGAATTTCGGCCAGTTACTCACGACTAGTTAAGGTGGTTTATTTCAGGCTTTACAATTTTTCCTGACAGGTTTCCGGTAAATACTTGGAATTAGGCTGGGCATCACCAACTAAGGCAGGATTTTGAATGGCATAACCGCAAGTCCAGGTAAGGCCTCCATCTTCGGTAACCAACCTGGATTCCTTGCCCTTGATTCGAGAACTGACACCACTTTGTTTAAAGGTAGCAACAAGGACAATCGTCCTCCCTGACGCCTTATCAACAGTGATTGTATTAACATATTTTCCAGAATTTACTCCTTTTAAATCAGAGCTACTAAAGTCGCTAAAGTCTTGATTGTCAGCATAATACTTAGTCAGCATGCTCGCGTAAGGACTGGACAATGACAAGCCTTCCGCGAACTGTGTTTTTGCTGTGTGATCCAGATAGGGAGGTATGATGACAGCCGCAAGAACACCCAAACAAAAGATCCCAACAAAAAAAACATTTACAGCCATAAGTATATTTGCAGTTTTGGAACTGTTTCCGGAACTAACGCCATTGTTATACTTACTATCCCAAGTTTTTTGGTCTAATAGTAGGAAAGTAATGCAATCAAAAAATGCAATTATGAAAGGAATGAGTGTCCAAAAGAACAGCACATAATATATTCCCCATTTTTGTCGAAGATAAAAGCGATGTGCTCCAAAAGGTCCAAGAAACAAAGCTAGTAGCGCTGCAATCAATTTGTGCTTCAATCCGGTTTTTTCAATACTCTGAGAAGTTTCGCAGGCCTCACATATCACTGCTGTATGGTATATCTCTTTTCCGCAATCGCGACAATATTTCATGCTTTTATCTTCACCTCTCTTAAGGCTGCTTTTTATACTATTTCGTTAACGCCAAAACTAAAGATATCCAAATATCACAAATAATATTGATGGCTTAAATATGGGTTGTATTTCGACAGTACCATATTTCCATCTACATTGAAAAATGGTTGATAGGGAGAAAGCAGTCGTTCTCTACTTTTATCAACTCAAATATAAGCTCTTAAATATGCAATAAAATACCTATACTTGATATCTGGAGGTTTGCATCATTCGCGCAAACATAAAGAGTTCCTTTTCAAAATGTACAAAATAATAGAACGGGGCAATATATAATGGTCGAAAAACTTAATGCAGAAATGCGATTTTCGGAAGTTCGATTAATTGTTGTTGATAGAAGCGGGGTCAAGCTACCTGCAGATATAATTACAGACTACGCGGTTGTTCTTTTTTTACCTGGCACATTGGTGATCATTTTGCCGTCGACATGACACTATCAAATTAAAGCTCATTCAGCGACAACCCCCGGATGCTTAATGCAAACAGGTACATAAAGATACCGATTCCCAGTTGAAATTATCCAATATACAGTATGGCTTTATTATCGATTTAGTTTGAGT
>Ga0056106_100079_pt1 | contig 16912 bp, 15 predicted proteins | sample WorMetcrassitun1_FD_77012 | JGI IMG/M metagenome (GOLD analysis project Ga0056106, IMG submission 77012) | Marine gutless worms symbiont microbial communities from Max Planck institute for Marine Microbiology, Germany - Olavius crassitunicatus.1 ... | reverse complement strand
TTGCCGTTTGAACCAAGAGCATCACGTCCCCCGCGGAGGACGTGATGCAGAACAAACCCAGAGGGCTATGAGCATAACTAAAAAACTAACCTTGGTGGTCTAAGAATGGGGTCCACTTCTGACATCCCTGTCTATTTGGTCAGATTGTTGATTGTCAAGGGTGAATTAACCCGTAATCTGTGGCCCTCTTTTATATCATTGGGGCCAATAACTTTGAACCGCAGACCACTCATTGAGATATTAATTATGGTAATTGTGAGCCACTTGTTCAAATCAGTATAAAGGTTTATAACCTCGCCAACGAGATCTACTGTTTTTCTGTAAAATTGTCTAAAGTTTAGCTTGACTTTGAATTTTTTCTGACAGGACCCTGAAGGACTCAGGTACATTTATGGAGGGGTAGAAATAGAAAAGCCCATTTTCATCCTCCTTTGCTATCCATTGTGTGGATAACGGTTGTGGATAAAAATAGGCTCGCTAAGCCATGATGCCATATAAGTATATGATATCATTAAACAATGGTGGAGGCGGCGGGAGTCGAACCCGCGTCCGCAAATGCTCCCCTCTCGTATCTACATGCTTAGTTCCCGGCTTGAAGTTTCGCGCCTGGTTTGCCGCGGGAACAGAGCGGGCCTGGCACTATTCTGTTAAGATCTCGTCTGCCCGCGTACAGACACCACAGTCAGACCAGCCCGTATAGTCGACGCTCCGGATCCGGTCTCACGGGCGAAGACCGGTGGAACGGCAGTATGACAGGTATTAAGCTGCTACTGCGTAGTTATAATCGTCTGCGATTATATTTAAGGTCTATTGTTTTTACGAGCCAATAGTAGCTCGACATGCAACGATGAGCTTACACATCCCCGTCGAAGCCGTTTCGCCCCCATATTGTAAAAGAACAGTTTTATCAGTTCCGGCGCATGACGCGCTGAACTTCGCGGTCGGACTGTTTCTGTTTCAGTGCCGCCCGTTTATCATATTGTCGTTTTCCTCGGGCAAGACCAAGTTCGACTTTAGCTTTGCCGTCATCTATAAAATAAATCGATAGTGGTATCAGGGCAAGTCCTTTCTCCTGCAATTTGCCGATCAGTTTTTTCAGCTCTCTTTTGTGTAACAGCAGTTTACGGGTTCTCAACGGGTCGTTCGGGTTATGGGTGGCATGACTGTACTGCGAGATATGGACGTTGCGCAGGATTGCTTCGCCATTCTCATCAATCTGGACGTACCCGTCCTTCAAGTTTGCTTTGCCTGCCCGCAACGATTTCACTTCGGGGCCGGACAATACCATGCCGGCCTCGAATTTCGATTCGATGATATAGTCGTGATATGCCTTTTTGTTGCGACAGACTACTTTTACGCCCATAATTTACGCTTTGTTGCCTTACTCTGCGGTAACCCTGAGAGCTTCCTCGTAAGTAGTTATTCCCATCTGGACCTTTCTCCAGGCATCCTCACGTAAAGTAGTCATTCCTTCCCTGATTGCAACCTGCTTCATTTCATCGGTGGTCTTCCCGGCTGCGACCATCTCTTTTATCTGGTGGCCAGCGGAAAAATTCCAAAAATGCCGGAACGTCCTTTGTAATCGGTGCCTCTGCATTCCCGGCAGCCGGCTCCGCGTCGCAAAGTTATTGGGTCTGTCCCTGATACCGGAAAACCCATTTTGTAGAGCATCTCAGCTTCCACCGTTATCGGTTCCGAGCAATCCGGACAGATGGTTTTGACCAACCGTTGAGCCATGGCGCCAAGAAGCGTGGAACTGATCAGAAAGGACTCAAGGCCAAGGTCTCTGAGTCTGACGATGGACGATATTGCATCATTGGTGTGCAAGGTCGAGAACACGAGATGGCCGGTCATTGCAGCCTGAACGGCATGGGCGGCTGTGTCGTAATCTCTGATCTCTCCGATCATGATGACATCGGGGTCCTGCCTGAGGATATTTCTCAATATGGTGGAAAATGTCACGTTTATTAACGGTTGGACGGCAATCTGGTTGAATTCTTCATGGACCATTTCCACCGGATCTTCCACTGTTACCAAGTTCATTTCCGGAGTGGCGATGGTCTTTAAAGCAGAGTAGAGGGTTGTTGATTTACCGCTGCCGGTGGGGCCGGTTACCAGGGTAATGCCGTGAGGTGAATACATGAACGACTTGAAGACGCCAAAATCACGCTTTGAAAAGCCGAGTTGCTGTACCGACTGAAAAATGACATCGGGATCGAGAATCCTTAAAACCGCTTTTTCCCCAAACGAGACCGGTACGGTGGAAACCCTGATTTCAACATCTTTATCATCGGAAATCCCGACCTTTATTCTACCGTCCTGAGGCCGTCTTTTTTCTGCAATGTCTAATCAGGATAGGAACTTGATTCTGGAAACGAGGGCTGAATGCACCACTTTGGGCAGCTTATAGATGGTATGTAGGACGCCGTCGATCCGGAAGCGGATCATGCAGATATCCCGCTTCGGCTCGATATAAATATCGCTGGCCCGCTGATCCAATGCGTAATGGAAAATATGGTTGACCGCATTCTTGATATGCTGATCGGAGGAGGTGATATCTTTGGCCGATATTTTTACATAGCGCTCGAGATTGCCGATATTCACTGAAGTGCCGCTCTGACTCATGCCCATCTGGTCTTCGGCGGCGCTGATGGATGTCTGAAAATCAAAGAATTCAGCGAGAATCCGCTTGATATCAGATTTGGTTGAGATATAGGATCTGGTTTTTACCTGATTGGCCTGTTCTATGTCGGCTAAAACGGCCTGAGAGTCAGGATGGTAGACGGCTACTTCGAGGACACCGTCGACAACATTGAAAGGAAGGAGAAAATGGCTGATGGCAAATGTCTTGGGGATTGTCTTGGTAACGATATCCATATCAAGCTCGAGCGGATCGAGTTTTTTGAATTCCATCTTGAACTCGTGCCCGACAGCCCGCATGATCGTCTCTTCATCAACGAGCTCGTCTTTGCTGCCACCTTTTTTGGGGTGCAGTGAGATAATGATATCGACCAGGTCCGGATAGTTTTTATCAAGAGAGTCCGGCTGGCCGCTTTGTTTGAGAAGCTTCTGGCGCTGTTTACCTTTTTCAAGGCTGACGAATGTTCGCTGCTTATCTGATAAAACTTTGTGTTTTACAAGCAAGTCCAAAAGTGCATCGCTGTACAGAAATTTCATCGATTCTCCTTGCCCATCTTCTTGTCAAATAGTTTGAAACCCTGTTTATTGTCCTCTTTTCACTTACTTTTCGCAAGGTTCTTTCTATGGGGACTTAGAAATCCAAAATCTTATGGTAGACACTGTGGGGCTAACCCTTTTTCTGAATCAGCGCCCGGAGGGTTGCAAGATTTTCGATATCTTCCTGCAGATCTTCTCCTTTGGGAGTTTCCAGTGTCATGGGATGGTCGACAAAACGTTGGTCGTTGAGCAAGTTTCTAAATCCTTCCAGGCCGATACAACCCTTGCCGATATGTTCATGGCGATCGACTCGGCTGCTTAGATCCTTCTTTGAATCGTTGAGGTGGAAAAGATACAGATATTGAAGCCCGATAATCTGATCGAACTCATTCATCGTCTGCATATATGTCTCTTCGTTTCTTATGTCATAGCCTGAGGCAAAGATGTGACAGGTATCGAGACAGATGCCGATTCTGTCTGGAAATCGCGAATTATTCCTTATATATGCCAACTCTTCGAACCGACTACCCAGTGAGGTTCCTTGGCCGGCAGTGGTTTCAACGAGAACCATAACACTTGACTCGGCCCTGTCGATGACCTCATCAAGGGTCTTGATGAACCGCTCGATACCGGCTTCAACACCGTCACCGCCATGAGATCCTGGATGAATTACACCATACGGAATTGCCAGCTCTTGGCAGCGTTTTAACTCAGTGATGAAATTGTTGATCGATTTAAACCTCAGATCATCTTTGCCGCTGGCCAGATTGACCAGATAGGAGGCATGGGAGGCGACGATCATGTTGTCGTTCTTTTCCCGGGCCGCCTTAAATTGGTTTACCTCATCAGGTTGCAGCGGTTTAGGATTCCATTGTCGCTGGTTACGGGTGGAAATCTGTAATGCTTCGCCGCCGACATGGGCTATCCTGTCAAAGGCGAGGTGTAATCCTTTGCTCACCGATTGGTGAGCTCCTAGGTACGGCATGAGTTATGTTCCTTTAAATTGGGTATCAATTGATGAACTCGGTGTGATTGTCATATCTCTGGGTTTGGAAACGTTGGAGCTGGAACCGATAAAAGGGTGCCTGACTTGAATCTTTTTCCAGGGCCTGTATCTCTATTCTAACAGCCTCTGCAACATTACCGTTTGCCCAGTAGGCAGTTGCCAGGGTATCAAGAACATGCGGCAGCGGGTTTAATTCGGCCGCGGAACGGGCCAGCATCAGTGCCTGTCCTGGATTCCTGAGAGCGACATCTTTGCTGGTCAGCAGCAGCCAGGCCAGATTGTTAAGTGCTTCAGGGTTTTCGGGGTCTAACTGTAGGGCTTTGGTGTAAGCCGATAAGGCCTTATCTTCAAGTTTCCTGCTTAAGAGAAGGTCGCCGAGCAGCCTGAACCAGGAGGCCTCATCTTCTCCACCGTGCAATTTCGGCATCAGTACCGTCTCAATATATTTCCCCTCGTAACTTTGGGCCAGTTGATCGGCAGGAACTTGTTTGAGCAGTGTAATGGCGGCAACAAGTATCAGCGCATAGGCAACGAGGCTTCGTTTTATCTTCCGATCCTGTCTTAAGATCCAGGACGGATCTTGTTGGCATAATTGAAGGTGAGTAATTCGTTCACCCACTCCGAAATGGTGCCAGTTCGGCTTGTCACCTTTTTGACCGCTGGTGAGCAATATTCTCTCAAAGGCGGATATGAGTGTCCGGCTGTTGCCCAGGACCTTGATGACATGGAGGTCTGCCTGCCGCTCAAAATTTCTGATGAAGTAGCCAAACACAAATCTGAAATAGAGGATCAACAGTATCAACAGCGGTAGCCCGCCGATAAGGGTAATAATTGTTTCGGCTGAAAAGATATCCTTGGCCACCAACCAGAGGACCCAATCCATCGACAGAGAGAAGTAGAGGATAGGCTCGGCGAGAAAACCGGCAAGGAGGCTGAACCCGGCTATAAGCATTACATAAAGCAGAAGGTGACGGTATTTAACGTGGCCGATTTCATGGCTCATGACCGCTTCGAGTTCGTCCCAATTCAGGTTTTGTATCAGAGCCGGAGTAACCATTATATAGCGAAGTCCCGGAATAAGCCCAAGGACGCCGGCGGTCAAAATCCGGCCTTCATACAATGGCCAGATATAGAGGTCGGCTTTGAAATTTTGTTTGTTGCAGAATTCGATCAGGTGGTTTTTCAGCGGACCTTCGTCCATTTTCCTGCAGTTCCACAATGTGCGTACAAGCGGTGGAAAGAAAAGAAGTACGAGAAGCAGAAAAAAAGCTAAGAATGAAATATCTCCCCAGATTGACTCAAGTAGCTTGTCGAGTGTTGGGTAGGGAACGAGATTAAGCAGATCATACATCAAGCTCAGGGCAATCCAGGGCAGGACGATGGGCAGGTTAAACTTGAAATTAGCTAAAACAAAGGAGACCGGTGAGTGTTGTTTGTTGAAAACCGCTGCGTAACTTTTGTGGGCACCGAGCCACATCAGGGATAGATAAGAAAAGAAGACAACGAGGCCGGCCACATTGGTCAGGAATGGGAATAGTTCGTTAATGGACAGAAATGACAGGAAATATCTGATATCTCCTAGAAATAAGGGGATTGAAAAAAACAGCAACGCTGCTATATATAGCTTTTTCTCGGCAAGGAAATACCCTTCAGAGATTTTTGTTGCAGAGTGATTAAAAAGCCTCTTGACCAATAACCAGTACCCGAATACCGACGCTGCGTATATCGATAATGAACCGATCAGTGAGACGTCAGAAGATCCACCTCCTGAAGCGAGGCTGAATAGAAAAATAGCTGAAATGAAAATAAACAGGTTTGTGTAAATCACTGTTGGATCTGGACCTCATAAGTTTTTTAGATAAATTCATAGCTTACTATAGTTCCGTTTGATAAACCCAGCAACAGGGATATGATAACAACTCATTATATAAGCAAAAGAAGTAGTGGCGGATCTGTCCTGCTATTGATTATTATTTACTTTTTTTATTGACTTTGTCTATTTATTCTTTTTTACTAAAGAGTTTAACTGCCGGGAGGGCGCATAGCTCAGCTGGCTAGAGCCACCGGCTCATAACCGGTCGGTCGTAGGTTCGAGTCCTACTGCGCCCACCAGTGTAAATAGTGACGATAAATAGGATCTTGAAAACAAAGTATTTGCGATACATAAGATGGGGAATAAGAATTGGCCCCCTTTTCATAAAGGCAAAGGGTTCAGGAGAAGTCAAACCTACCTGGACGCAGGAGGGTTAAAGGTACACCCGGAAACGGGATGTACCTTTTTTTTATGCATTTTCAGCTATAGCAGCTGTTTGGTATGGGAATTACAATTACAGATATAATTGGCTGTCTCGATGAGATTGCACCGTTTGGTATGGCTGAGTCGTGGGACAATGTCGGTCTCATTGTCGGTGACCGTCGTCGACAGGTGAGTACTATCATCGTCGGCCTTGACCCAACCAATCAATTACTTGATGAGGCACTTTCCAGGATTGCAGATACAGTAATTACCCACCACCCGGCGATTTTCAAACCGATACCCTCTATCGACACCGGTGATCCATCTGGACGATTTTTAGAGAAGGCACTGTCAAATCAACTTAATATTATTGCCTGTCATACCAACTTTGACAGTGTTTCCAGGGGTGTGAACGATGCTCTGGCCGAACTTCTCGGTCTCGAGGATGTCAGACCTTTGATACCGGCCGGCCCGGAGTTTCCAAACGTTGGAGGTATGGGGCGGATCGGTCGTTATTCTCTTGGAAAAAAGAAAAGCGAATTTATCGAATTACTCCTCGATGTTCTCGACCTGCCCGCTGTGCAGATGGCTGGCGAACTTCCTGACACCATTGCAAACGTTGCCCTGTGTGGCGGTAGTGGCTCTGATCTTACCGAGGCTGCCGGAAGAAGTGGTGCCGATGTCTATGTATCAGCGGAAATTAAACATAATATCGGTCGCTGGGTTGAAGAAAGTGGATTTTGTGTAATAGACGGTACCCATTACGCAACAGAAAAACCGGCGGTTAAGCTGCTGGCTGAACAGCTGAGAATCCATAGTCGTGAACAGCGTTGGCATATAGAAATTTTAGAAACTGAAACAGAAAATCACCCGTTTTCAATGGTGGACAGAGATAGTTATTATAACACAACTATAAAGGGAGAATCGTCTTGAACGAATTAATAGAACAACTGGTGGCACTTCAGAAAATCGATCTGGTAATCGATAAGATAGACGGTGAAATCAAACAGGAGCAGGATGAGTTGGATGGCCGAATATCGGCGCTGGTTGAAAGAGAAGAACGAATTAACGAGCAGGTAACCTTGATCGAAGAGCTTGAAAAGGAAAGACGCACACTCGAAGATGAGATGTCGGACAAGATTGGCCACGTCAAAGAACGCCAGTCCAAGATGATGCAGGTCCAGACCAGCAGGGAGCAGACCGCTTTGCTCAAAGAGATTGAAGATGCCAAGAGAAACGCCAAGGAAAACGAAGAAAAAATCATATCGATTATGGAACAGGTCGAGAATCTGACCAGCGAGTCCTCGGAAGAAAAAAATGTTCTTAAGACCGAAAAAACCCTTGTCGATGAAGAAAAAGAGAAAGTCAAGACCGCTATTGAGGGTTTGAGCAAGGGTAAGAAAACAAAGAAAAATAAGCGTGATAGGCAGGCCAAAGCGGTAAACGGCTCGATGATTCAAAAATATGAACTTCTGAGGGAGCGGCGAAATGGACTTGCCATTGTCGACGTCCAAGATGGTGTTTGTCAGGGTTGTTTCATGAATTTGCCGCCACAAAAATACAATATGCTGCTGAGAGGGGATCAGGTCCTTGAATGTCCTTCCTGTCAGCGTCTAATCTATCACCAGAGTAGTTGAGGTTATAACGAATTTAGTTTGATATTTTCCATATAAGAACTACATTCAAAGCCGGAGCGGGTGCATGATCGCTCCGGCTTTTTCAGTCGGGGAGGAAAGTCCGAACTCCACAGGGCAGGATGGTTCGTAACACGAACGTCGGGCGACCGGCGGAAAGTGCCACAGAAAACAAACCGCCCGGACTACCGGGTAAGGGTGAAACGGGGAGGTAAGAGCTCACCGCTTTCGTGGTGACACGAAAGGCAGGGTAAACCCCATCCGGAGCAAGGCCAAATAGGGAGATGTTTGAGGGCTGCCCGCCCAATGTCTCCGGGTAGGCTGCACGAGGTGGCGGGTGACCGTCATCCCAGTTAAATGATCATGACCATCACGGTACAGAATTCGGCTTATAGCCCGCTCCTTTCTTTGTCAACCTGATTGCATAACAGATGAGTGTAAAAGCAGCCGCAATAATCCCCGCTGCAGGCAGTGGCCGCAGAATGAAAACGGATATTCCGAAGCAGTTTCTCGAACTGGCTGGAAAACCTGTGTTGGTCCACACCGTATCTACCTTTGCACAATGTTCATTTATTGAAAATATTATCGTCGTAGTTGGCGAGGACAGAGTTGCATCAACCATGCAGATGTTAACACGTTTCCTTCCTGAAAGTTCTAAGATTAAGGTTGTCGCCGGCGGCCGTAGAAGACAGGATTCAGTGAAAAACGGACTCGACGAGGTTGCTGGTGATTCCGAGGTCATACTGGTTCACGATGGTGCCAGGCCGCTGGTCTCAGAAGATTTAATCAAACGATGCTATACCGGGATTGGCAAACATGGGGCCGTTATTGCCGCAGTAACGGTCAAAGATACCCTTAAAAAGGAAGATGGGAACCGAACCGTATTTTCAACCGTTGACCGGACTCGGCTGTGGCGGGCTCAAACACCACAGGGAGCGAAGAAACAGCTCCTTGAAAAAGCCTATCGCCTGAACGGTGACGATGATGTCACAGACGAATCTTCACTGCTTGAAAAAGCAGCCATTCCGGTTCATATTGTTGCCGGTGAAGAATCTAATCTGAAGATCACCAGAACCGAGGATTTTACTTTGGCTGAATCGATTATCAGTAGAAAGACGGGTTCCATTAGGATAGGCCACGGCTTTGACGCCCACCGCTTTGCAGAGAATCGAAAACTTATTCTGGGCGGTGTTGAAATAGATCATAATCGAGGTCTTGCCGGTCATTCCGATGCCGATGTTGTCTGTCATGCGCTTTGCGATGCTCTGCTCGGGGCAATCGGTACTGGTGATATCGGTCGCCATTTCCCCGATAACGATGACCGCTATAAGGGGATTTCTTCACTGGTGTTACTCGACCAGGTTGTCGACCAATGTATTTCCCGGGGTATGATCCTGGGTAATACTGATATCACTATTGTCTGTCAGGCTCCGAAGCTTGCTTCCTATCTGGAGCTGATGAGAAACCGGCTGGCGGAGCATTGCCTGGTGGCTTCCAAACGGATAAATATCAAAGCAACGACAACTGAAAAGATGGGATATACCGGCAGGGAAGAGGGCATCGGTTGCCATGCCGTCGTTCTGCTGGAACAGAGATAGAAAAGTAAAACTAAAGGCAGTCTAAAGCAAGCGGAAGAAATCTTATGGACATCAATATAAACAGGGAACGACTGGCCGAACAATTCAAGACTCTTTGTGAAATCAGCAGCCCATCAAAGGAAGAGAAACCGGTCGCTGAGTATCTGAAAAAGGTTTTTAAAGATCTGGGTGCGGAGTTCTCATTTGAGGACGATTCTGCTGGAAAAACAGGCTCCAATTCGGGAAATCTGATATTCAGATTTAAAGGAAACAAAAATAATGTGCCGATATTTTTTGCCTGCCATATGGACACGGTAAAACCGGGGCATGGGGTTGCGGTGGATCGCCACGGAGATATCTTTACCAGCCGTGGTGATACGATTCTGGGAGGCGACGATAAATCAGGCATTGCCCCGCTGATTGAAATGATTCGTCTGTTTAAAGAAAATAACGCCAGTCATCGAACCCTTGAATTGGTTTTTACCACTTGTGAGGAAATTGGTCTGCGGGGAGCAAAAGCACTCGACTATAATCAACTTCAGGCCCAATCCGGCTACGCTTTGGATTCAACAGGGATTGACAAAGTCATCATCGGAGCCCCGGCTGCAAATCGCATCAGAATTGATGTGCACGGCACTGCAGCCCATGCCGGAATAAATCCTGAAGCGGGAGTCAACGCCTTTGTCGTTGCCGCCGGCGCTATTACCAGGCTCAAACTGGGCCGGATTGATGAAGAGTCAACGGCCAACATCGGCATCATGAAAGGCGGCGTGGCAACCAATATTGTTCCGAAACTTGTTACCTTAAAGGGTGAGATCCGCAGTCATTCAATGGATAAACTGCGGCACTACACCGACGAAATAAAAACAGTCTTTCTCGATACTATAGCCGGCTGGCCGGTCAGCGATGTCCCCAACTATAAACCTCCGACCGTTGATTTGAAGGTTGAGTCTGAGTATCCGGCTATGCGTCTTGCAGAAACCGACACCGTTGTTGATACGGTTAAACAGGCCGGTCTTGCACTGGGACGGGAACTTTCGTTTATCATTGCCGGTGGAGGCAGTGATGCCAATATCTACAACGGCTACGGTTTACCGACCACAATAATTGCAACCGGCATGACCGATGTGCATACGACAGATGAAAGCCTCGATTTGAATAACATGGTCAAATTGACTGAACTGGTCTACACCATTGCCTGCATGTGACGGCTATCTGATATCTGGGTCGCTTTCTTATTGAATTTCGTCAATACTTGTTATAAACAATCCTAAACGGTTCTTTTAAGGCACAAAGGTGTAGTTCTTTGTGCCTTAGCTATTTCTATATATCCGAATATATTACATTTTTGTCATGATGTAACCAGGCGGCGTTTATTCAAATCGATATCGCGGGAATGTTCAATGAATACTATTGACCGACAGATTACCGGTTCATCGGCATCTATGCTCAAACCCAAACACGAATGCGGCGTCTGCGGGATTTATAATCAAGTCGATTCATCGAAGCTGGTTTATTTTGGGCTCTACGCCCTTCAGCATCGAGGTCAGGAGAGTGCCGGTATTGCCACTTCCAATGGCGACCGGGTACAGATTCATAAGAACATGGGGCTCGTTTCTGAAGTATTTTCAGAAGAAACTCTGACCACGCTTGATGGGCATATCTCCATTGGCCATGTCCGCTATTCAACAACCGGGGCTTCCAATATCATCAATACCCAGCCTTTGATGATTACCCATAAGGATATCACTATTGCCATAGCCCACAACGGTAACCTAGTAAACTCAATTGCTCTGCGCAGAAAGCTGGAAGAACAAGGATCGATTTTTCAGACGACCATGGACAGTGAAGTTGTTCTGCACCTGATGGCCAGGGCCACCGATAAATCGTTTAAGGAAGCGTTGAAGACGGCTTTCACAGAAATCACGGGTGCCTTTTCGATGTTGATGATGACCAAAGATACCATGGTGGCTATTCGAGACCCTAATGGGTTTCGGCCGCTTTGTTTAGGTAAACTCAACAACGGTGGCTATATTGTTGCGTCGGAGACATGTGCACTCGATTTGGTTGAAGCACGATACCTGCGTGATGTTGAACCGGGAGAAGTGTTGCTGTGTAAAGATGATGAACTTCATTCAATCTACCCCTGGAGCAAGCAAAGAAGGAGCTTTTGCATCTTCGAAACTGTTTATTTTGCCAGGCCCGACTCTGATATTTTCGGAATAAACGTTTACGAGACGCGCAAGAGGATGGGCCAGATACTTGCTCAGGAGTGCCCGACAGATGGGGATTTTGTTATGCCGTTTCCCGATTCCGGCAATTACGCGGCAATTGGTTATTCGCAGGAATCTGAAATTCCGCTGGAATTTGGCGTAATCAGGAATCATTATGTCGGTCGGACTTTTATCCAGCCGACTCAATCGATGCGTGATTTCAATGTCAAGGTAAAACTCAACCCGGTTCGATCCTTTCTTGAAAGAAAACGAGTCATAATCATTGAAGATTCGATCATCAGAGGGACTACCGGAAAGAGCAGGGTTAAATCTCTGCGCCACGCCGGAGCCTCAGAAGTCCACATGATGGTGAGTTGCCCACCGACCAGGTATCCATGTTATTACGGTATTGATTTTCCATCGAGCAGTGAGTTGGTCGCTTCCCAAAGAGAAGTGGATCAGATAGCCGATTTTCTTGGTCTTGATTCCCTTTACTATCTAAGTTTGGAAGGCATGGTAAGGGCTACCGGAATGAGTGCCGACGATTTCTGTCTGGCCTGTTTCAATGCCAAATATTCTGTCGAGCCGGATTTGAGCTTTCACAAAAATGTCCTGGATGGTTGTAAATAGACACGATCATCTTGACTGAATCTGGGTGGCATTCTCAATTACCGGACAATAAATTCGATCAGATCCGGCAGATTATACAATTCTTGCCGGAGTTTTTGGCGTCGTACATTGCCTGATCGGCCTCTATCAGCATTCTATTGACATCATCCGTTAAGCCAAAGCTGTCGTCCCTTGTGCAGGATACGATGCCAATGGAGAGGGTGGTTCCGTTAAATTTATTTTCTGAAAATTTGTACATGACCCGCTCGATGATCTGATTTGCCTGATCAGCAGTTGTCTGCGGCAGCAGGACCGCAAATTCGTCTCCGCCCAGCCGAAAACAGAGATCGACGCTGTTTCTGGTCAGTTCATTCAATATATTCCCGAGGTAAATCAATATTTTATCACCATCATCATGGCCGTGGGTGTCGTTGTAAATCTTAAAGTTATCAATATCGATAATTGCCAGAAATAGTGGGTATGCCTGCCGATGGGCACGTTCTACTTCATGGGGAAAGCGTTGATCATAGGCCCGCCGGTTGAGAAGTGAAGTGAGTCCGTCGCTCAGCGAGAGGGTTTCGAGTTTTCTTATTAAACGTCTTTCTCGAATTGCCCTGGCCAGTTTCGCTTCAAGTTCTGCCTGATCTATTGGTTTTTTAATAAAATCGATGGCACCTGCCTGGATAACATCGGCGTACCGTATTCCATCACTGTAACCGGTAGCGATTATTACATCGGTATTAAAGTGGTGTTTTATAATGTGTTTCAACAATTCCATGCCATTCATTTTTGGCATGGCAATGTCGGAGAGCACAATATCACAATCATTGCTTTTCAGAATCTGCGTAGCTTCCTGACCGTCTACTGCGCTCAGGCAATGATAACCAAGCAATGAGACAACAACACTGAGTGCGTCACGTACTGGTTTCTCATCATCAACAACCAGTATAACGGCAGGCTCGTCTTTTGCGTTCACCACGATTTTCCTGAAAATAGAATTTACTTTTCTCTTGGGTCCCTTCCCGTTTCAAACATCTCGAACAAATCGAAAAACAGCCTGGTTACTGCACTGTAGTGGGTTGAAGCCCCGGAACTGGCATATGCTTTGGTTATTTCCAATGCCTTGGCAAAGCTATCCTGGCTGGAAGAATGGAGCGGGTTATTGACGGCATCAACCAGATTGGCACCAATGGTGGAATCGCTCTTCGTTTTCATAACTTTCCTTGGATCTTAAAGATGATTAATCCATTCCCGCGTTCCGTAGAAGCGGCAGGAATGCGAGGCTGTTTGACTGGCTAACTTAAGGCTTTGGGCGAATGGGTGCGAGAGGATAAAATGGCAGAAAGCTCCATGGAGGATATCTCTCGCTCCGAGTGTATCAACAGCAGCCACTACACGAGAAACAGGTTGTTCGCTTACCTGTCCGGCAATGTTGATGATAATCGATTCTGAACCACGGCTGACGGCACATCCGGTTACGCCCAGATCTGTAAAATAGGGCAATTTCTCATTCGGGGTAGAACATCCGGGAGGAACGAAATCATCGGAGCAGATTGCGTAATCGATAAAGGGCAGGAGTTTCTCAAGCCCATTTTTCCAGGATCCGCCGTCTAAAACGGTAACTATGTCTTTTGCCTGTGCTGCCTTGGCAGCCCTGGCAATGGCCATTGCCTGTTCTAGATAGAAACCGTCGAAAAGGATAACAGAATGATCTGTGATAAGTTGATCGTATCGGCAGTCAGGGGATAATTCACGATTATAAGGATCGGCATAAATGACACAACGCTCGCCGTTTGATGAATCAATCAGTATCGATGATAAAACCGGCAACTCATCGGGTTTATCGGCATAATCATGAAGTATTACCCCATGTCCATGTAAGTCTACCGTTGCAAGCGCCGCAGTTGGATGTTTACCTAAGCTGCTGCATAAATGTGCATCATTTCCAAGAGCTGCAAAGGCGACCGCTGCGTTGGCGGCAGGTCCTCCGGCGCAAACTGACTGACGCTGTGCTTTTATTTTCCGGTTAGGGTGTGGGTGATGGGCAACGATATTGAAAATATCGATCGTGGTGAGCCCGACAAAGAGTCCTCTGGCCATTTTCTCTATCTGTTTATCTACATGATGTGGATGGACTTACAGACAAACATGTTCTCCTTCAACGGATGGTACAGTTTATCATGAACATGCAGTGTTTCTGGTGAATTATCGTAGATGCCGCCACCGGCGATGATACCAAAACAGGTTTGTACAGACTCATCCTCCGTTACTATTTCAGCAGATACCTGATGGCCGAGGCAGTCGTCAATGTTCTCCATGTTGGCAAATGGTAGAATAATACTGAAACCGCCGTGGGTGGTCTGGGTCAGCATACCGGTTATATCATCGTCTACAGCGGCTCCTTTATTATCCTTACAGGTAAATGAGCTGTTTATTTCAATTTGATGAGTAGTTGGTTCTGGTGAATTTTCGGCAGCAGAACGCACAAGATAAGGCAGTATATCGTAGCGTTTACAATAGGTTTCCAGCTTTGTTCTTAGCTCGGGCAGTTTTCCATCAATTTCCGAGAAATGCTCTTTTTTGAGGAGCCTTACTTTCAACTCTGTTTGCGCCTGAATGGCAAGGGTCCAGGGAAGATCTTCAAAAAAACTTTCGCTACCTATGATTTCACCTGCTTGAACGGGAGAAAAGATAACATTGCCCGAGTCTGTTGTATAAGTAATGTCACCATAACCGTGGTCGATGAAAATAAGATCAGTCAGCTTATCTCCCTGTTGCACAACTTTCTCGTTTGCCTCCAGAGTCATTGGCGTGAGAATGGAGAAAAAGCTGTTGGCTTCGTTGGTATCGAGCTGTTCATAAAATGCGCTCCAGACCATCAGGTGATGGTCCTGGCTCAGATGAGGTTGAAACGATTCAGTCTGTTCCTGATTTTGTACGACCTGTTTTTTATCAGCCAATGTATCGGTAAGCGTTTCCACAAAAATATCACTGAGGCCGCCATCAGAATATGTTTCGAAAGGATCGGCCGGATCGGCTGGAATTTGAGCAAGCACTTCATCCTCAATCAGTGCGTTAACCTGGGTCTCCTTGATATTCTGCGAAAAAATTGATTCACCGCCTGTACTCTGTTCAATTGTGCGGAGCGCCTTCGAGGCCGCTCTTACCAGGCTCTCGGTTTCACCGTAACAGTCTTTTCGCTCCTCGATCAAGGCTAACAGAACATTTATGGTGCGGGGTGAAGAATAAGCAACAAGTTTGCCGCACAGTTTGGAGATGAGAAAATCATGGACATGACTGCTGAACCTCTCACGCTGTTCAAAAAGATCGAGCAGGGCTGTTTCGATGTCGGCACCGTCAAACTGAACCAATTGATCGATCAGATGTGCTTTCAGCTCATCACTTATCACAAATAGGGCCTTAAGCAGCCGCGGCCTCATTTTTTCTCCGCCAAATACCTCGATGCAGTTGACGACCTGCTGTTGTACCCTGATATCCTCGTGTGACAGGTGTTGCTTGACCTCTTTGTAAAGATTGTCATCGCCGAGACGGGATATGATCATGACGATGTTTCGAGTCACAAACCAGGGTTGTTCATCGTTGAGGTACTTGGTAGGGACCGGTACACCGACATCCCCAATTCGAGGAATCAGATCGACCAGTGCCAGACGTTCTTCTTTGTCGTTGCTGTAGGTAAGCTTCTGAATGAGAAACTGGGTCCCCTGTTGTCCCATATTAATAAGGATATTCTCGACTACGTCCTTTCTCTGGGATGATTCTCCGAGATAGGCGGTGACCATGATATCGAGAACTTCAGGTGCTGCCAGCTTGTCGTGGGTTCTGGCGACAACGCCCTGTATCAGATTGTTTTTCAGTAATGATTTGTTGCTTATTTTGTTTAAGGTAACAATGAGTTGTTCAACTTCGTACCATTGCTCCGTAGAAAGCATTTCGACAATTATGCGTTGAAGCTGCAGACAGATCGGCTCAAAACCGGCGATAAACTCATTTTCAAAGTAAAGCCAGTTGCCCGACATTCTCGCAAGTACCGAGCTTAACTCTCTGATATTGTTGTTATAGATATGTTCAGAGAGAATCATTACCACAATAAGTGAGCGTTCCCGTATTTCTACCGACTCATTGCAGATACTTTTTTCCAGTTTTTCAAGCAGAGTTATTGCTGATTTACGCTTATCGCCGCGGTAAAGTTTGATGATATGTAAGGCCAGATTTTCAGCGAATTCAGAAGTGGACCCCATTCTTAGACCACCAAGGTTAGTTTTTTAGTTATGCTCATAGCCCTCTGGGTTTGTTCTGCATCACGTCCCCCGCGGGGGACATGATGCTCTTGGTTCAAACGGCAATTTCCATTTTTCCGCTGTAAATCTCCTCTGGTGTTGCTTCATTAAGCGATTGGTGAGGACGATATTGGTTGTAGCGGGTTATATACGTTTTTATCC
>Ga0056106_100078_pt1 | contig 16985 bp, 17 predicted proteins | sample WorMetcrassitun1_FD_77012 | JGI IMG/M metagenome (GOLD analysis project Ga0056106, IMG submission 77012) | Marine gutless worms symbiont microbial communities from Max Planck institute for Marine Microbiology, Germany - Olavius crassitunicatus.1 ... | reverse complement strand
TGATGGTTCGTGGCCCCGATAAGGTTATGATGCACCTGATGTTTGGGGTTGTCGCTTTGTTTGCGGATCAACTCCTTAAATTGACTGGTTACTGATGAAATGAGTTTTGCAAGAGGCTCACTGTTTATAAATTGTCGGAAATCGCTTCTTTATAAATGATGCGTCTTTGTGGCTGATGTCAAGAAAGACACAATCATCACCGCTTTCTTTCATTTCATGATCGATTGAGCGGGCAACCTGATCTCAGGTAGCCAGTTCTGCCCGTTCATCATATTTGTTCATAAACCGCTCACCGTTCTGGTTGAGCAGCATGGCACCTTCTCCGCGTACTGCCTCAGAAATGAGAAAGTTTTTTGCTCTTGGATGAAAAAGGCAGGTCGGATGAAACTGAACAAACTCCATATTTGCAACGCTTGCTCCGACTCGACTGGCGGCGGCAATACCATCTCCTGTGGCTATATCGGGATTGCTGGTATAGAGATACACCTTTCCGGTCCCGCCGGTACACAAAAGGGTCTGGTCTGCTTCGAATTTGACAGTTTCTTCTTTATTGTTGAGCACATAAGCGCCACGACACAGACTGCGATTATCATCTGCTATCACGATCAGATCAACGAGGAGGTGGTCTTCAAGCACGGTAATTGAAGGAACCGAATTAACCTGATCGAGAAGGGTCATCTCAATAGCCCTGCCGGTTAAATCGTACGCATGAGCTATGCGGCGAAAAGAGTGGCCCCCTTCCCTGCCCAAACTCAAGTCTCCAGCAGGGGAATTTGTAACAAAATCAACTCCATAGGATATCAGATCGTTTACCCGCTCATAGCCGTCCTTGACTATTTCCGAGACAACGCGGTAGTCACAAAGTCCAGCTCCAGCGACAATAGTGTCTTCTATATGGGAACCAATTGAATCTTTTTCTTTATCAAGAACGGCGGCAATGCCTCCCTGGGCGAGATTTGTGGCACTATCCACCATTCCCTTTTGGGTGATGATCGTCACTTCACCAATCTTGGAGGCACGCAAAGAAAAAGATAAACCGGCAATGCCGGTTCCGATGACGAGAAATTTCATAGCTTCACCATTTTTTTAACTTTTCCGAATTGTTTCACGTGAAACATAGCAAATATGAAAAAAAGGATTGAGTGATAATTTTTCCTGGTTTATATAGTTGGTGGAACAAGTCTTAAATAAGACATGAAGGTAAATTACAATGAGAAATAACTCAACAGTTATCGCCGTTGCCAATCAGAAAGGCGGCGTCGGCAAGACGACAACGGCAGTCAACCTGTCCTGCGCCCTGGCCCTGAGAAAAAAAGAGGTCCTCCTGGTTGATTCCGATCCCCAGGGGAACGCCTCAACCGGTGTCGGTATCAAGGCCAACAATCGGGATAAACATTTATATCAGGTTCTCTGCGGCAGCAATTCCGCCGAAAACGTTATAAGGAAAACAAATGTTCGAAAGTTATCTGTTTTACCTTCTAATATAGATCTAGTAGCGGCAGAGCTTGAATTGATTGATCAAAAAAATCGTGAGAAATTTCTTAAAAAATCACTGAAACCTGTTTTGCCTGAGTTTGATTATATTATTGTTGATTGCCCTCCATCATTGAGTCTTTTGACCATAAATGCACTCACCGCTGCTAATTCCGTTCTTATTCCCATGCAGTGTGAGTATTATGCTTTGGAGGGTCTGGCGCAACTTATTAATACCGTCCGTTCGGTAAAACAATCTACCAACAAAAAACTGTATGTTGAAGGGTTGCTTCTAACCATGTTTGACAAACGCAACCGTTTGTCTCATCAAGTTGCTGCCGAGATTATCAATCATTTCGGTGATCAGGTTTTTACAACTCGTATTCCACGAAATGTTCGACTTAGTGAAAGTCCAAGTCACGGTAAGACTATTATGGAATATGATATGAAATGCACAGGTGCTCAGGCATATCAGGCTTTAGCTTTGGAATTTCTTAAAAGACAGGGGTGAAAAGTGGCTAAAACAATGGGATTAGACGGGCAGGGGATCAGTGCTCTGTTTGGTGATCAAAACACTGATGAAATGTTCTTTGAATGCAGTATTAGCCAGATCGTGCCGAGCAAACACCAACCTCGAATGATGTTCGACCAGGATGAGTTGTTAGAACTTGCTGAATCAATAAAAGAGAACGGGATTATACAACCGTTAATTGTTTCCAGGATATCGAAGAAAAAATTTGAATTGGTAGCCGGTGAAAGAAGATTAAGAGCATCTAATATAGCAGGCTTAAAAACGGTGCCGGTTGTTGTTAGAGAGATTGCTAACGAGGACCAAGTGTTAGAGTTTGCTCTTATCGAAAACATCCAACGGACGGATTTAAACCCACTGGAGGAAGCAGGGGCCTACCGCAAACTTATCGATCAGTTTGGATTCACTCAGGAAGAAGCGGCACAAAAAGTCGGTAAGAGAAGATCCACCGTCACCAATGCGCTTCGGCTTTTACAGTTACCGGAATACCTTAAAGAAGATTTATTATCCGGGCAGTTGAGTGAGGGACACGCCCGGGCGCTGCTTGCTCTTTTATCCAGTCCGGCAACACTTAAGGAAATTAGAGACCAGGTAATTTCCAAACAACTGTCTGTTCGACAGACTGAGCAACTGATAAAATCGGCAACGGTAAGCCGTTCTCAGAAACCCCAAAGCAAAAAGAGAGCGAAAGAATTCTCCAAATCAGTTAAAAAGTCATTTGAAAACCAATTAACCAATAGACTCAGCTCACAGGTTCTCATTAACCAGAAAGGCAGTAGAGGCAAAATTGAAATAGAGTACTACTCTTACGATGACCTGGAACGCCTTATCAGTATGGTTTTAGGGGAAGAGGTATCCTGATTTTACAAACCACCAACAACAACAAAAGTCATGAATAAAAAATTATTTCTTTGTTTTGTTCTAGCTCTTTCGGTCGCTTTATTTGCAACCACCGCTTTTGCTAAAATGGTAAGTGTAGTAGGGGACAATGTGAATCTTCGCTCCGGGCCTGGAACCAAATATTCAATCAAATGGAAATATGGCAGCGGTTTTCCTTTAAAGGTTAAACAGGAGCAGGGGAGTTGGGAAAAAGTCGAGGATTTTGAAGGTGATACCGGCTGGCTCTACAAAAAGCTAACCTCCCGAACCGGTCATATGATTGTCAAAGTCCATAAAAACCAGAATGAACTACCCCGCCGCAAGCAGCGGGGTATCAAAATCTAGCCAGTAGTATTAAAAAAATAACGCCGCAAGCGGCGGGGTATTAGACCCTAGGCTTCGCAATAAAAAAGTCAATAACAGAAGCGGCCCGGGAACCAAATACAAAGTTGTCGGGAAGGCCTATTACGGCGTTGTTTTCAAAACTATCAAACAGCAAAATGGCTGGGCCCACATCAAACACGACAGCGGCCTCGAAGGGTGGGTCAAGCGCTCCTTGTTGTGGGGATTTTAAACAGTTCTCAATAACAAAACCCGGCTGAAACTTTAACTGTTTCAGCCAGGTTTTTATCTGTGGCGGAGAGAGAGGGATTCGAACCCTCGGTGGAGTATTATCCCCACACTCGCTTAGCAGGCGAGCACCATCGGCCAACTCGGTCATCTCTCCTAAATTGTTCTTGGTGTTCTTGGCGGAGGGAGTAGGATTCGAACCCACGGTACTTTCGTACAACGGTTTTCAAGACCGCCGCCTTAAACCACTCGGCCATCCCTCCGAAAGGTTTTCCTTGTACCATCTCCCAAATAATCTGTCAATATTATGTCATTGCTATACTTCAGTGCTTGCTGTATGATACAAAATTGTAAAGACATCCGCAATCCAAACAACATTTTTGGAATATTTTTTATTTTTGTCCTTCTACCATGAGATTAAATGGTTACCAATACCAAAACAGAAAGTCAACTGCACGATTTAACCTGTCTCTATGAAATCACCAAAGAACTCGCCTCTTCACTTGTTCTCAGTGAATGTCTGGAGAAGGCAATGACGCTGCTTTCCGAGTATAAAAAGATGGAAAACGGAACCGTCACCATCGTCAACCCCATTACCGGTAAACTGGAAATAGAAGTTGCTCACGGCCTCACCGCTGAAGGAAGAAAACGGGGAAATTATAAGATCGGGGAGGGGATTACCGGCCGGGTCGTTGCTTCTGGTGAACCGATTATTGTCCCCCATATTTCCGAAGAACCCCTTTTCCTCAACAGGACCCGTTCCCGCGGCGATATTGCTGATAGAGACCGATCATTTCTCTGTGTGCCGATAAAAGACGGCAAGCGGGTGATTGGCGCCCTCAGTGTCGACCGCATGTATCAGGATGGTTTCGGAAACCAGGCCAACGACGATCTCCAGTTTCTCACCGTTTTATCAAGTATAATTGCCCAAACGGTTTGCCGGGTCCAGATTGTCAGCAGAGAAAAAGATCATCTCCGCACCGAAAATCTGAAACTTAAAAGAGAGCTTTCAGAAAAAAACCGTATCAATGATATTATCGGCAACTCAAGCCGGATGCAGGATGTTTTTGAAATGGTACATCGGGTAGTCGACTCCAACGCCACCGTCTTGCTGAGGGGGGAGTCCGGAACCGGTAAAACACTGGTGGCAAAGGCGTTGCACTACAACGGTAAAAGAAAAGATAAGCCGTTTGTTGTAGTAAATTGCTCGGCTCTGCCGGAAACATTGCTGGAGAGTGAGCTGTTCGGTCATGAGAAGGGCGCCTTCACCGGCGCCAACGAACGTAAAATAGGACGCTTTGAGCATGCAGAAGGGGGCACCCTGTTCCTCGATGAAATCGGTGAAATCTCTCACTCTGTTCAGTTAAAACTGCTCAATGTCGTCCAGGAAAGAAGTTTCCAACGACTTGGATCAACAAAATCAATCTCCTGCGATGTACGGCTCGTCGCCGCCACCAACAAAGACCTAGAAGAAGCGGTAACAAATGGATTGTTCAGGGAAGACTTGTACTATCGCCTCAATGTTTTCCCTATCTATATTCCTCCACTAAGGAAACGAAGAACAGATATTCTGCTTCTGGCCGAATTTTTCCTGGAGAAATTTGCCGATGAAAACAACAAGCAGATCAACCGCATCTCAACCTCGGCAATCGACCTCCTGATTCAGTATCACTGGCCCGGCAACGTCAGGGAATTGCAGAACTGTATAGAACAGGCGGTGTTGATCAGCGATGGCCAGGCAATTAAAGGCATCCACCTGCCTCCAACCCTGCAAACCTCAGAAACCTTGTCAAGCGGCAAACCCCTGTCTTTTTCAACGGCGGTGGAAAATTTTGAAAAAGAGCTTATTATTGATGCGCTGAAGAAAAATAACGGCAACCAGACCAAAACCGCCGGTTATTTCGACACAAGCCTGCGGATTATTAATTATAAGATCCACCAATACGGCATCGATCCGGAAAAGTATAAGATCTAAAAGGATGTCTATTCTGCTCCATGTCTGTTGCGGGCCATGCCTACTCTATCCAGCAAAAGTCCTGGAAGGGCAGGGGACTGACTTTACCTGCTATTTTTTAAACCCCAATATCCACCCATACCGGGAATTTAAAAAACGTCTCAACACCTTTAAAGACTTGGCAGAAACAAGAAAGTACCCCTATATCATCGATAAAGATTATGGATTAAAAGATTTTCTTCGCCAGGTCGTTTTTAATGAGGAACGGCGCTGCAGGTTCTGTTACCAGATGAGGTTTGATAAAACGGCAAAACTGGCAGCCCAAAACAACCACAGCGGTTTTTCAACAACACTTCTCTACAGTATCTACCAGAGTCACCCCTTAATAAGGCAACAGGGTGAAGCAGCCTCAGAAGCACAATCAATTCCGTTTGTTTATTATGATTTCAGGGAAGGATGGCAGCAGGGCATCGATGAGTCAATAACCTCCAACCTGTACCGACAAAGTTATTGCGGTTGCATCTACAGTGAGCAGGAACGCTATGATAACCGCCTGAAAAAACAACTGAAAAGGGAAAAGAAAAACGATGTTCAACCTCGTCGTTCTGGCAACAACCAATAAAAACAAGGTCCGGGAATTCAAACAATTTGTTTCAAAATTTCCCATTGAGGTCAAAAGCCTTTCTGATTTCGGGCCGTTACCTGAAGCGATCGAAGACGGTCTGACATTTGACGATAACGCCTATAAAAAAGCCCATCATTACGCCAAGGTGCTCGGGCTTCCCGCCATAGCCGATGATTCCGGTCTCGTTGTCGAAGCGCTCTCCGGTGCTCCCGGTGTACGTTCAGCGCGATATGCCGGTGACAGCGTCAGTGACCAGGAAAACTGCGCCAAACTATTGAAGGAACTGGAGGGAGTGAAAAACAGAAAGGCGGCCTTTGTGTGCGTTCTCTCAATAGCCGTGCCGTCGGGCCCGGCCCTGACCTATGAAGCCTCATGTGAAGGCACCATTCTTAAAGAACCGCAGGGCAGCAACGGTTTTGGCTATGACCCCCTGTTTTACTATGAGCCGTTCAAAAAAACGTTTGCCCAGGTCAGCATGGAAGAGAAAAACAGGGTTAGTCACCGGGGCAAAGTTCTGGCCGAACTCAGTTTAGAATTTGATAAAGTCATGAAGTGGCTTGAGCAGAGAACCCGTGAAGAAATGCCCGAGCAACCCGATCACAGTGAGTTTGAAAAGAACGACTGGTCTCTGTAGGGTGCCTTGAATCAGTCCTATTCCGGTTTAAGATCCCGGCTGAGCAAATCTTTTACAGCAATCTTACAATCTTTATTGCAATAGAGTACCTGATACACCTGTTCTAAGATAGGCATATCAACCCCAAGTTTTTTTGCCAGATAATATACCGATTTTGTTGTTTTTACCCCCTCGGCGACCATATTCATGGAACCGAGAATATCTTCGAGTGACCGGCCTTTGCCAAGCTCAATGCCCACATGCCTGTTTCTGCTCAAAGCACCGGTACAGGTTAAAACAAGATCGCCCAAACCGCTGAGGCCAAAGAATGTCTGCTGCTGGGCACCGAGCATCACGCCCAGCCTGGTCATCTCGGCAAGTCCTCTGGTGATCAGCGCCGCCCGGGCGTTGGTGCCGAAGTTAAGACCATCACAGATTCCCGCCGCAACCGCTATAATGTTTTTCAGGGCGGCGCTGATTTCCAAGCCAACAATATCGCTGCTCGTATAGACCCTGAAATAATCACTGCTGAACAACTGCTGCAGGCAATGGGCAGCATCTGAATCCTTACATCCGATGGTGATTGCCGTTGGAACCTTCTGAGCCACCTCTTTGGCAAAAGATGGACCGGACAAAACAGCAAGCGGGGCAGGGGACCTCTCCGCCGTGCTTAAATAGTCACCCATAACCTGGCTCATCGTTTTTAAACTGATATTTTCGATGCCCTTGGTGGCTGATATATAAATGACCCCGGCCGGCAACTCTTCGATAACCCGGCAAAAAACCTGCCGGTAACCGTGGGAGGGAACGACCATGCAGACCACACCAGTATCAGAGACCGCATCTTTTATTGATTGTGTTGGCTGCAGGTTTGACGGAAAAGAAAAACCGGGAAGATAGGCGTTGTTTTCCCCATCTTTTTTCAAGGCTGCAACATGTTCCGGCCGATGCCCCCAGAGTCGGACATCAACCCCGTTTTCGGCCAGCAGCAGGGCCAGGGCCGTGCCCCACGACCCGGCACCTATTATTGCCACCCTATTTTTATTCATCAGTTGTTTCTTCGCTGTCTCCCGGGTCCTCGTCATGATCGACTTCAACCACATCGATGCCGACGACTTTTTCATCGGTTTCCAGGTTTATCAACCTCACCCCCTGGGTGGTACGGCCTATTACCCGAACCGTGTCCAGTGGCATACGGATCATTTTTCCACTGTCGGCAATCAATATAGCTTCATAGCTGTCATCAACGATTTTGGCACCAACAATATCGCCGTTTCGCTCACTGGGTTTAATAGCCATGACTCCTTTGCCGCCCCGTCTCTGAATACGGTAATCTTCGGCCTGGCTGCGTTTGCCGTAACCGTTGGCAGTAACCGTCAGGACCGTTTTGATGCTGTCTTCGCGAAGCACGTTGACGCCGACAACAAAGTCGTCACCTTTCAAGGTAATACCCCTGACTCCGGCCGCGATTCTCCCCATGGTGCGGACATCTGACTCGTGAAACCTAATTGACATGCCGTCCCGTGAAATCATGAATACCGTGTCCTTTCCGCGCAACAGGTGAGCGGCAATAATTTCATCGCCCTCATTGATTGTCAACGCAATTTTTCCTTTGCGTAACGGCCGGTTAAACTCCTTCAGACTGGTCTTTTTCACCCGGCCATATTTGGTTACCATCATGATGGTTTTGGTACCTTGCTCATCCTCAAAATTGGAGACCGGCAGAATCGCCGCCACCTTTTCACCTTCGGTCAACTCGAGAAGGTTGACAATGGCTTTTCCTCGTGCCGTTCTGCCAACCAGCGGCAACTGGTAGACCTTGCGCCAGAACACCTTGCCATAATTGGTAAAGAACAGGAAGGTATCCAGGGTCGAGGCGATGTAGAGGTTGGAAACAAAATCTTCTTCAATATTGGTAACCCCGCGAACGCCCTTTCCGCCCCGATGCTGAGAGCGGTACAAACTGACCGGATTTCTTTTTATGTAACCGCTGTGGGTCACCGTAACAGCCATGTCTTCTGGGGCTATGAGGTCCTCGGGCAGGATTTCATCGGGAGCATCGATGATTTCCGTCCGGCGCTCATCGCCGTACTGCTCTTTTATCTCACTAAACTCATCTCTAATGATATTCATCACCAGCTGTTCATCACCGAGGATGGTGCTGAGCCGTTCTATCTCTACTAAAATCTCCTGGTAGTCTCGAGCTATCTTCTCCCGTTCAAGGCCGGTCAACCGCTGCAGCCGCATGTCCAGGACCGTCTGGGCCTGGATAGCTGAAAGCTCATATTTTTCTATTAATTGTTGTTTGGCCTCAGCCGGGTTTCTGGCCGCCTTGATCAACTCGACCACTTCATCGAGATTATTTATGGCAATACTCAAACCCTCGAGAATATGGGCCTTTTCTTCAGCTTTTCTCAACTCATATGCGGTTCGTCGATAAATGACAACCTTGCGGTGCTGAATAAAATGCTCAAGGATCTGTTTGAGATTTAAGACTTCCGGTTTGCTGTTGACAATAGCCAGAAAAATGATGCCGAAGGATTTCTGCATCGGCGTCATTTTGTAGAGCTGGTTAATTACTACCTCGGCAATTTCATCTTTCTTCAGCTCCATAACAATGCGCAGACCTCGCCGGTCGGACTCGTCACGGATTTCAGAAATGGCGGTAATCTTCTTGTCCTTTATCAGCTGGGCTATACGCTCGACAAGTACGGCCTTGTTCTGCTGGTAGGGAATCTCTTCGACAACGATGGTTTCTTTTTTGCCATCCTTGGATTTCTCGATATCGGTTTTGGCCCGCATTAAAATGATACCACGGCCGGTTTCATAAGCCTCTCTGATCCCGGCTCTGCCGCAGATTAACCCTCCGGTGGGGAAATCGGGTCCCTGGATGATGGTAAAAAGCTGGTGCACCGTCATGTTGGGATCGTCAACCAGACCAATCAAGCCATCGATAACTTCGTTGAGGTTATGGGGTGGTATATTGGTCGCCATACCCACGGCGATACCGGAGGAGCCGTTGACCAGCAGATTCGGAACCCGGCTCGGCATCACCGACGGTTCCATCAGAGAGTTGTCGTAGTTGGGGACAAAATCAACCGTTTCCTTGTCGAGATCGGCGACGATCTCCCGGTCGATTCGGGTCATCCTGGCTTCGGTATAACGCATTGCTGCCGGAGCGTCCCCATCGAGCGACCCGAAGTTGCCCTGACCATTTACCAGGGGATAGCGCATTGAAAAACTCTGGGCCAGCCGCACCAGGGTATCGTAGGCGGCGGTATCACCGTGGGGGTGATATTTACCGATAACATCACCGACGATTCTGGCGGATTTGACGTAGGGACGGTTATAAAAAACACCTGTTTCCCTCATTGAGTACAGGACTCTTCGGTGTACCGGCTTCAAACCATCGCGAACATCGGGTAAAGCCCTGCCGACAATGACCGACATGGCATAGTCGAGATAGGATTTTTTTAACTCTTTTTCAACGGATACAGATGGCGTGTTTTCCTCTGTAGGACCGGTTTCGATCGTAGTTGTCATAATCTCTGCTGTTTCATGTTATATGTCTAACTCTGTTACTTCCAGAGCATGATTCTGGATGAACTCCCGCCTTGGTTCAACCTTGTCACCCATCAGTGTGGTGAACATCTCATCAGCCGCTTCTGCATCGTTTATCTGGACGCGCAGTAAGGTTCGGTTCTCCGGGTTCATTGTCGTTTCCCAGAGCTGCTCTGGGTTCATTTCACCCAAACCCTTGTAGCGTTGAAGGTGGCTTCCTTTAAATGATTCGTTGCGGACCATCTGAACCATTTCCGCCCAGTTTTCCGATACCATCTCCGTTGCTGAATCAGACTGGGCCATATCCATAATAGCAAAAGTCTTGTTGAGGTATGGTTTGACCTGTGGAAAAATCCGTAGTGCCGAACGATACTCGTTGATGAGTGGGATTTGGGGGCCAAGCGTGGTCGATATCTGCGCTTTTCCTTTTACCGCCACGTCAACTTCATAGCAGTCAGCGCGCCATCGGCAGGATCTGACCGCTCCGACAATCATTGAGTTGTCGACAGAAAGTTCCTCGACCAGGGACCCGACAAGTTCTTTTTCGGTAAACTGATCAGCTTTGCGGATGTTTTTATTGAGCAGGAAAAAGAGCAGCGATTCCCAGATATTCATCCGTTCAAGAAAAGAAACGATACGTTGATAAACCGACAAGTTCTGGAGGACCATAACTAGTTCATCACCTTCGAGAATGGTATCCTTATCACCTTTAACCACCACTTTTGTTTTCTGGCTGGCCTGGGTGAATAGATAGTTGTTCAGCTCATCATCGTCGAGAAAATAGGTTTCTTTCTTACCTTTACCCAACCGGTAAAGAGGCGGTTGACCGATATAGACATAGCCGCCCTGGATAAGCGGCAGCATTTGCCTATACAGGAAGGTAAGGAGCAGGGTGCGAATATGGGCTCCATCAACATCGGCATCGGTCATGATGATGATTTTGTGGTAGCGTAGACTTTCAAGATCAAACCCCTCTTTTCCTATACCGCAACCAAGGGCGGCTATGAGCTGTTTGATTTCCTCACTGTTGAGGATTTTATCAAAGCGCGCTTTTTCAACATTCATAATCTTGCCGCGAAGCGGAAGGATTGCCTGAACAGCGCGATCACGCCCTTGTTTCGCTGAACCACCGGCGGAATCGCCCTCGACAATGAAAACTTCGCGCTTCTTGGGGTCTTTTTCCTGACATTCAGCCAGTTTTCCGGCCATCATTAAGCTTGCCGATCCTTTTTTCCTCGACAAGTCTCTGGCTTTTTTCGCCGCTTCCCGGGCCCGGGCTGCTTCCACAACCTTGGTTAGAATCCGTTTGGCAACTTGAGGGTTCTGCTCGAGAAAAATGGTGAGCTTTTCATTACAAACCGACTCGACAATCGACTTTACCTCTGAGTTGCCCAGCTTTGTTTTTGTCTGTCCCTCAAACTGGGGGTTGGGAACGTGAATTGAAATGACACAGGTCAGGCCCTCGCGGACATCGTCGCCGCCCATTTTTTCCCTGAGGTTTTGGGGAATAATATCATCGCTGGCATAGCGATTGATACACTTGGTAAGGGCTGCCCTGAAGCCGGCCACATGGGTTCCGCCCTCTTTGGTATTGATGTTGTTTACAAAGGAAAAAAGCCGCTCGGAATAGCCGTCAAAATACTGGAGAGCTATTTTCACCAGAACCAGGTCCTTCTCCCCGGCAAGATGAATAGGTTCGTTAAAAGCCGGGGTTCGATTTCTGTTAAGCCATTCCACATATGAAACAACGCCGCCGGAGGCATGAAACTTATCCCTTTCGCCACTGCGTTCATCTTTGAGATAAATCCGTACGTCTTTGTTGAGAAACGACAATTCCCGTAATCTGCTTTTTACCATCTCATAATCATATGCCGTTGTTTCTGTAAAAATAGTCGGGTCGGCCTGAAAGGTAATGGTCGTACCGGTTTTCTCGGTTTTACCTATTACTTCAAGATCACTGGCCTTGTCTCCATATTTATAGGTCTGTCTATGTACTTTGCCATCTCTTCTCACTTCGGCAACCGCTTCGGAGGACAGGGCATTGACCACCGAAACACCAACCCCGTGCAGGCCGCCGGACACCTTGTAGGTGGAATGATCAAACTTACCGCCGGCATGCAGGGTGGTCATGACCAGCTCGAGTGCCGGAACCTTTTCAGAAGGGTGGATATCAACCGGTATTCCCCGTCCGTCATCCTCTACGCTTACGGAGTTATCCTCGTGAATGGTTACCCGTATTCTCTGGCAGTATCCTGCCAAGGCTTCATCTATACTGTTGTCAACAACCTCCCAGACGAGATGGTGAAGTCCCTCTGTTGCGGTGTTGCCAATATACATCGCCGGCCTTTTCCGTACTGCTTCAAGGCCGTCCAACACTTTTATCTGGTCGGCATCATACACATGTAATTCTTCTGTCACGCTGTTATCCTTTTTTTCTAGTTTTGTTATGGCCCAGCAAAAAAGCTTACTCTTATAGTTGCATAGGCATAACGATACTTATAAACCCTTTATCGTCATCGGATTTCATCAAACAGGGGCTATTTTCTGAGTTTATATAAGCTTCAACCGTCTCGCACTCCATAACCTGCAATGTCTCAATGAAATATCGGCAGTTAAAGCCAAGCGTCAACGGTATCCCCGGATAGTCTATCTTCTGCTCATCCTTGGCATTGCCAAGATCCGCATTCTGGGAAGTCAAAACCATCGAATCTCCTTGAAGCTGCAGTTGGATGGTATTAAAAATATCTTCGGTGAAAAGATTGATTCTTTTTAGTGATTCAAGAAAAGGAACCCTTTTTATGTTAATGCAGTTATCAAGTGAAACGGAATTGACGATCGCCTGATATTGCGGAAATTCCCCCTTTTTCAGTCTGATCACCATTACCGCATCACCATCTCTGACCACCATCTGTTTCTTTTCAAAAGAGATATCAATGGTATCCCTGTTCTCACAAAACTTTCTTAATTCCTTAATTCCTTTTTTAGGGATCAAGGTAACGTCGTTGAGATAAAAGTTATCTACATCAACGGCTACATCTTTCTCCATGATGGATAAACGATGACCGTCGGAAGAAATCATTTTTAGATAGGAAACGTCATCGCGCTTTTCTTTTTCCATCAGCACCGAGGTCAGCGAATAAATATTTTCCTGCTCACCGGCGATTGAAAAAATAACTTTATCTATCAAATCCAGAAATATAAACGCTTCAAATGAGATGAAACTGTCTTCGTCGAATTCGGGAAATGCCGGATATTCCTCGCTGGCAATACCTGCTAAATTATAGGTGCAGGGACCGGCTGTAATCTTCACCCAGCTGTTGTCGGTTTCCTCTATTAAGATATCTCCAGGTCCCGATTCACGAACAATTTCAAAAATCTTTTTTGACGGCAGCGTTAGAGAACCGACATTTTCAACCTCTGCCGGAACGAAAAGCCGTAACCCTACTTCCAGATCCGTGCCGGTAAGAACCAGTCCGTTGCTTGTCACTTCTATTAAAATGTTGGACAAGACGGCAAGCGTTCCTCGTTTATTGGTTATATTCTGTAGACTGCTTAAACCTTCTATCAGATCATTTCTTTGAACAATGCATTTAAAACTCATAGCCTTGATCCTTTTTTTGTATAAGTAAGTATTTATTATTATTATTAATGGTGTCTTTTTGTTGAATACAGAAGTAAGTGGTCTTTATTTATAAAAATTTATTAACAAGACGATTGTTGATAAGGTAGTTTTTTTGTTTAAAAGCAGTTATCAACACCTATATCAACATCTCTTGAATACTTATTTAACAAAGCAGTGTTGACGAATTGTTGAAAAAGCTGTGAAAAAAATAAAGAGAAAAGATTTTTTTAATAAAAACAAACAAATAAAAACACTCTGATTTATCCCTCAATCTAGTGGAAATAGCGAAAAAATTCAATAAAATAATGGTTTGAACAGGGTGGATATAAAGGTTAAAGATTGTATTAATAATAAAGTTAAAAATATACTTCTAACCTTTTGTAATAATAATGTTTATTCTGCAGCTAGTGTGACGGTGTCTAGTTTTTCAGAGGGTCGGCCGAAAGATTTTTTCATAAACGTCGGCAGTTTTGGAAAAAATAATCAGTGCAAAGTTGATAAAAACACTTTTTTTGACCTTGCTTCCCTAACCAAACCGTTTGTTACCGTACCTTCAGTACTTCACCTCATAGACAAGCAGAAAATTTCCTGGGAAGAACCTCTTTTTTCATTACTTGAAACCGAGGTTCCTGAACGATTTAAAGGCGTAGATCTACAAAGCCTTCTCTGCCACAACTCCGGTTTTTCTGCCCATAATAACTATTGGAAAAAATTAAAATCTCTGCCGCCGGGAGATAAAAAGAGGTGGCTGTTACAAGAGATTCTTTCTGGTTCAGCAGAGTATGAACAAGGGAAAGACCATGTATACAGTGATTTAGGTTATATTTTACTAGGTTTTGTTGTCGAAACAAAAACCGGTCAAAGTCTTAATGATTATTGGCAGACAATAATTACTGCACCGCTTCAAATTGAAGACAAACTCTTTTTTCCTGTAAACAATAAAGAAAAAAAGAGGGCTGCCTGTGTGCAGACAGGGAATTGTCGCTGGTCAAATAATGAACTGACAGGCCTGGTCCATGACGATAATTGCAGGGCCTTGGGAGGGGTTGGGGGTCATGCAGGACTGTTCGGTTCAACCAAGGGCGTTATTGTCCTCTGTAAAGAGTTTCTACGGCTCTATCACAGCCTCAAAAGCAAGATTCCCATATCTCAACATACGTTTGCCAAAGCCTGTTCCCCTGTAGGCGATTCTGAGTGGAGCAGAGGTTTTAATCTGCCTTCCTTATCCGGATCGAGCAGCGGCCAGTATTTCTCCCAAAACAGCATCGGCCATCTCGGTTTTACCGGTGTCTCTTTCTGGATTGATCTGGACAGGCAGATAATAGTCTCTTTGCTGACCAACCGGATCGTAAAAGGGGATGATCCTGCAGGAATCAGGAAACTAAGGCCGGCGTTACACGATGCGATAATGAGGTGTTTGGAGAAGGAAGAGAATCCCCCGGCAGAGGGCCGGGGGATATAGGCAGCCTTAAAGTCTCACCACCAGCAGATGGTCTGGTCAGCACCAAAAATTTTATCTACCAGCGCGTCGTAATCAGGGTTATCTACATTAAGATCAAAAGAATAAACGTCCCTGTCTCTGGTTACAATTTCAATCAGTTTTTTGACCGTATCATCAGGTTCGGATCGATAAACGTTTAATATTTTCATGACCCCTCCTTTACTTAATTCCGTAGGGAACAACGATTGTCATATCCCTCAGTTTTTCGCCGAGCTCTTCCAGGGTCATGGACTGAAAACCATTCTTTTCCACGTTCGCCTGAACGGTTGAGTAGATTTCTCCTTCCATATCCCGAAGCATTTCTATACTTTCCAGATTATGTTCGTCGAGTTTCTCCAACTCGGTGTCCATCACAACGCCATAGGAATACATATTCTCCACTGCAAGCCCCAGGGCTGAGCGAATTCCATCAACAGCGTAATCCTTGTTTCTGTACATGAAACAAACTTTTTTATATTCCATCACAGCCCCCTTTATAAACTGATATAACAGTCATAATCTTCAATTATAATTCCATGCTGAGCCTGGGTTGCCATCTCTTTAGGACTCAGGCCCTGGGGAACATCATTGATGTCGTATCCCTGCTTTGCATAGCTGTCGACACAGATTGATATATCGTCGGCTATTTCACACAACTCCGGGAATTCCGGTTCTTTGGCATTATGCGTCGCTGTCCAGGTAAAAAAGACTTTTACTTTGGATCCTTTAGCTTTAGCCGCTTTGGTAATACCTATTGCGTGGGCCAAATTGTCGGGGTTGGTTACAAAAATACCGAGACTTTTTGCCATCTTTTGCCTCCTTGTCCGCGCCTTTTATAGACGTCTGGTAAAAAGAGGACCCCTGGCGGACAACAAAAGCACCAAGGGTCGCTTTAACTACGAAAAGGTAATGGACTCAATCAGCCTTTTTTGATATAGAAGCTGAAATATCCGCTTTTTTCTTTTTCGCCCAGATACTCGTGGCCGGCACGATCACACCAGCCGGGAATATCGTTTCGTGATCCCGGATCGGTACCATCAACCTGCAGAACCTCACCACTTTTCAGTTTGCCGATTTCCTTTTTGGTTCTAAGAAGCGGCATTGGGCAGCTTAATCCTTTTGCATCCAGAACCGAATCTGCCGTTACATCGGCTCCTACCTGTTTTAAATCACTCATGTCAAGCCTCCTGATAATGTTTCAGGCTACCTTGAAAAATTGTCTTTTTGCCCAAACTCTACGTTGCCCATGAAAATTTTATCCTCGGAATATCACCTATATACCTGCGGTAAAATTTGCATACGGGCCTTAATTTTGAATAAAACCCTAATTTTTCAAGGTAGCCTCATGATTCATCTAAATCGACTACTTTGTCCGACTTTACTCCCTCTAGACGAAATAAAATCAACTCTGCTACTGTACCACATATTTACTAGTTTTTAGCATAATAAATTGTTATGTCAAACCAAAACAGAGGGCACAATTTTTCTGCAAAAACAAAAACGTACTACGTTGTCGCACTGATCCTTCCCTAAAATAGTGGACACTCAGATAAGTTGTTGTTAGAAAAACGACAGGAGGTCAAGATGAGTGTTCAACAGAGAAGGAAGTACGATCCTGAATTTAAGAAGAATGCGGTTCTGCTGACAGCAGAACCTGGCCGGAGCGTAAGAGAAGTGGC
>Ga0056106_100077_pt1 | contig 17020 bp, 35 predicted proteins | sample WorMetcrassitun1_FD_77012 | JGI IMG/M metagenome (GOLD analysis project Ga0056106, IMG submission 77012) | Marine gutless worms symbiont microbial communities from Max Planck institute for Marine Microbiology, Germany - Olavius crassitunicatus.1 ... | reverse complement strand
TATCTGAACTTAACGACGTGGAGAGGCAATCACTGATGGCATTGGCGCTGGCCTTGTTAGCGGAACAGCACCAGCCTGGAGAGGCCCTGGGCAGTCAGAGGAAACTCGCAGATATCTGCGAGTCCGGCTCGCTGAGCGCAAGAACGAGGTATTTGGATGTCTTTTCCTCGGCAACCGGCACCGGATTATCGAGGTTGCCGAGCTGCTTCAGGACGTCATCGATGGCCCGTCGGTTCACCCGAGGGTCGTCGTGCAGAAAGCACTGTAGCTCAATGCGGCCGCCATGCTCTTTTTCCACAACCATCCATCAGGTGTTGCGGAGCACAGCCATGCAGATGAGGCAATCACTCGCCGGCTCAAGGAGGCACTTGCACTGGTTGATGCGCGCGTCTTCGACCACTTTGTGGCCACAGCCGATGAGAGCGTCTCGTTTGCTGAGCGTGGGTTGCTCTGACACCCACAACTTTTCACAGACCATGTCGGAAAAGCATCGTCTTTCCCGGCATGGAAGGAGGTGTGACCCGACTCTTATTCAACAGAAGAGAAACACCATGTCCAACACTTCAATCAATACAACCGCCGAATCCATTTTTGGTGACATGATATACAGCTATGCCCGTACCCAGGCCGTAGAAGATGACGTACTGGTCGATGCGGACCCCATGACACAGGAGGCCGTGCTCAAATGGCCGGTGGCACTGACTTCCGCAGTTTGGGAAAACTGTGTGACACGGACCAACGATAATAGTCGGAAAAAGTCTTTTCAGGATCAAGCGGGTAGGTTGTGGGATGTGTTCTATATAGCCTCTCATGCCATTCGTTTCAGTAAAGGTTTGGGCGACCGAATGTTGTTCCAACTCTATCGGGTTCCGCGTAATGGACAATCGATGGAAACGGAACTGATCAGGTTGAGACTGATTGCCGAGTCAAGTAACGCCGGTGAACCGGTGATCACCATCCTCTTGCCTGATGAGGATTGAAAACAGTCGGAATCTTCCGGCATCTTGCCCCTGGCCGCTTGGATTAAAGCGGCCTCTCCAGTCTGGACGTAACCGTCCCTGGTTCGGCCAATATAGGCGGACGCACTAGCTGCCGATCCAACGTCTCGTGAAGTGTGCGACGCCGACCATGATGAAGCGGTCAGTCTGGATTTAGTCTGACAGCTCGATTCCAATGAACATTGATTGTCCACCTTACTTGCATGCGAGTAAAGAAGGCATTTGAAAATACAGTCATTGAAAATCTCTCTTTAATACCTCGCCCTCGGGGAATTAAACATGTGCATCTAACCCAAACGGGCGTGCTATGAAGAAAGATTTGTCGTGATTATCAAAGAACTCGCGTATTCCGCGCAGCAACATCTCAAGTCTATTACCGGTTGCTCATTCAACCGAGCTCATATTTATGAGCTGCATGCATCATCGCTCGGCTTCAAGTCCTACACTGTGCTTTGTTCTGATTACGTTTTCACTCAGCGAGAAAAGAACAAGGCGATACCAGCCCAGTATCAGACGATGTTCCAACAACGGGTCGTAGAGTTGAGATACGATCCGATGACCACAGATGTGGCCGTATCTTCATTTCTTTTCTTCATTAGTGGGCAGCATATTGATGTCATAGTGGCCACTGACTTGGTTGACGGATTGAGCGATGATGATGATAGCTATTCGGTGGAATTCTGAACTTCTCCGAATAGCAGTGAATATCCGCCGATCTTGTTGGAATCTCTGGAAGCAAAAGTCAACAATGAAGATAGTTCACAAGAGCCAGACAGCGAGTACTGGTACTCGCTGGGAACAGCAAGGGCGCGTATTAACAGGTGTCGAAAATGAATGGGCGGATGAATATGCTCGACTACTTGAGAAATCTGAGAAATATACGTTCCATCTCCGCGAAGCCGGCAGGCTTGACAACTCCTCGGCGGCTCCTAGCGCTCGCAGCGCTATTTCATGACCTATCTTACCTCGATGCCGCGAAAACCTGTGGAATTACCGATGATCCTATAAGAGTTGCCGAGTTCGCGGAGACTCTAAGTCGGAAGGAAGATGTCGAGCACTGGTTGACCGTAGCTGCGGAAGCGGTAGATACCGATGCGATGCGTTGGCTTATCAATGATTTCGAACACGGTGATGTTCAACGATTCTGGATGTGGCTGTACCTGGCCGAGATGCTTGGCAGTGATCTGACAAAGTCTCACATGCAAGCCTTTCATGATGAGGGCAAAATGCAGATGAAATTTGTGATGATGATGTTGGCGGACCGTTTTTTGTTGATGGCGATGAAGGGGTTGAACTGAAGCTGTTGGATGAAGAAGGGAAGCGTGAAGCAAGAAAGCTAGTCGATGCAATCTTTCAAAGAATTCAGCAGTCCGTATGAGCGCTACTTGCTGTATCACCGACCTGGCTGGATTTTCTCTTCCAGGTGGGCAGTAACCGATCAATCTAGCCTTTTAGCCGTGGCCACTGCGGGTACAGTGACACCAGAGCGCACCCGGATCCTTTAATGCGTTGCGGTGAAAGCCGCGGATCCATTCTCAAATCAAAGTCGATCACGGGATCGATTCATCCTTGCAGATACCAATCTGCATTCAATCGACGGGCGAAGACGCCAGCCCTTGGCGGTACCGTTGACGTCCATTTTCCATTAACCGTGGATGTATTCCGTATATCTAAAAGGAGGTGATGTAACCGCACTCGAAGAGTGCCCGTTCCGGGCATGCTGGTCTGCGTCGGACCAATCTCCCCCGGGGACAACCGGCGTTGCCTAGACCAGGCAGCTTTAGGTCGCATGAGAGTGGTGTCCCATGACGGCACCGCGTAAGCGGGACTGGATGGCTACGGCCATCGGTTTGGTCAGAAACACTTACCGAAAAGCGAGAACACTTTGAGAGATCTGAACTACCAACTTAAACAGATTTGCCACCGTAACAAGGACGGCAATTTCACCACCCAGCGGGACCGGGAGCGACTGCTAACGCAGATCTCCGACCAGCTTCATGCATTGGGTTACCACCATATGAGCATGCAGTCGCTCAAACCCAAACATACCGAGGCACTAGTCAAGAGCTGGCAAGGCGAGGGGCTGTCGCCCATCCACTGGTGGGCGCAGAAGATCAGCCGACAGAACGTCGTTGCACGTTAGAACGACTATTACGGGATTCCGAACCGGCAGTTCGTCACCGACACGTCGAAGGCTAGGACGGTTGGCCTCCAAGATCTGGACAGGGTACGTGACGCCAGAGCCCGGATGAGTCTGTAGCTGCAGCAGGCCTTTGAATTGCGCCGCGAGAAGGCGATCAAGTTTATACCGGACTATGCGGACCGGAGAGACCACATCGCCATCAAGGAGAGTTGGGCCAAGGGTGGGAAGGCGCTGGCCATTCCGGTGAGAACCGATGAACAGCGTGCGGTCCTCGATCGGGCGCACCGGCTGACCGATAAGGGATCGCTGATTTCTAGCGCGAAGAATTATCGGCAGCAACTGCACGTATACGAAGCTGAAACCTCACGGACCGGACTCTCCAAGATGCATGGCCTTCGCCACGCCTATGCCCAGAATCGGTACAAGGAATTGACTGGATGGCGGCCACCGGCGGCGGGCGACTCCACGGTAAGGGCGTTCACGCCGGAGCAAAGACTGATTGGTCAGAAGGCACGCCTGACGATCAGCCTGGAGTTTGGGCACGAGAGGTCACAGATCGTCGCGGTTTATTGTGAAGCGTAAGTTGTTATGTGGAGTAGCTTACCGCCCTCCTCTGGAGGTTGACGAACACTTAGAAAAACGGTGCGTTGTATTGAATGGATTTTCCATTCCCCGATAGAGAGTACTTCGCAATGATGTTAGCCTGGTTACTAAAAATTCCTGAGGTCGTGTTCATCATGAAAAAATCCGTTTCCCGCCTTACAGATACGATCGTGCCGATTGCGATCTGTATCGTCGGTATCTGTACCTTGGCCAGCATGAACTTGCAGGCAAACGATATCCAGGTAGGCCGCTATTCCTTGTTTGCCGCCACACCGACAGAGTCCCAGGCCGAGCTGTTGGCAACAATGATGACCGTACGGTTTCCTGAACGGATCCAGAGCGTGGGTGAAGCTGCCACATATCTTTTGAAATACAGCGGCTATCGAGTGGCCACGGTCGAATCCATCGGATCGGACACGGCAATCTTGTTTGCGTTACCACTCCCGGTTGTCAATCGAAGCCTGGGACCGATGATGCTGAAAGATGCGTTGGAAACCCTCGCGCGGCCGGCGTTCCACTTAGTCTAAGATCCAGTACACCGGCTGATTACGTTCGAACGTTGCGCGGTGGATCGGACTGCGGCCCGGGTTACCAGTACCAACATCAAAATGGAAGTCACGTAGGATGCAAAGTGGAATGCACCCGGAGCAATCCACTCTTCCAGATGAGGAGACTATTCAGGAGGACGCCGTGGTGCAGCCAACAGCTCGCCAAGTTCCCTACAAGACTGTGCTGGCTGCGGTCGTGATCGACATCATCGTGAACAGCGTGCTGTGACTGTTAGTTATTCGCCAGGAAGGAAATCCAGATACCGATCTCATGGTAACGGAGCCTGATATTCAGGCTCAGGCCGATACTGAAGCGAAAGGACCAAAGGTCACGCGAAGTGAGAATTAATATGGGGCAATCGACCGCAGGCTGGTGTCAATGTCTGGCCGTATCGAACGGGGATTCCAGACACAACAAGCCGACAACTTGGATGTAAAGCGCAAGTTCGCAGTAATGGCCAAAGGTCTCAAAGAGATCAAGGTGGTGATCAGCGACCTGGGGGAAAGCAACAAGAAGCTCGGCCGGCGTATAAGTGAAGCCACCTCAAAGCTGAAGGCGATCACCAAGGAGGCCAGGACGGCTCAAGGTCGTCAAGCGCAAATCAACTGTTAAGTCCAAGCCACGAGACCAGTCAAGACCCCTCCATTCCATATCGATGCCATCGATATGTGAGATGACATGACCTTTGTGGCAGACTCCCAGGCCGGGCACGTAGCGTTTCTGAAGACAGGTGAGCAGCAGTCTGGTTGGACGGTCACCCCCATCAACCACCTCAAGGGACAGGTCGACATACGAGGGCCTGTCAGGCAGACCCATCCCGTTTCGTTGCAAGGGTAGAGCCCATGGAAGCCGTACTTGCTGTTTTATTGCTTTTTGGGGGATTTACCCTGGGATCGATCGCCGCAGACAAAGGTGATGATGAGACTCAATCCGTAATGACCAATAGCCATGGTGTACCGGATTCGCATCAGCATGCACCGACAGTGCTCCAGAGCGACCCATCTCGATATGATTCGGACGGGGCCGTCATTTACCGGGATCTAACGGTCCCATATCACGGCCAGCTCGAGTGGCCTGCGACGGAGATCAGCGACTGTGAAGAAGGAGGCCCGGATGAATAGTCAAATGAAAACGGTCATTTTGTCTATCGCCCTCGTGGTATCGTATCCCGTAGTTGCTGCCGAGCTATCCCATGCGTAGGTCAAAGAAACTGGGCAAGATGCATCGTCGACAGCAGCCAGTGCCTTATCGCAAGCGGACCTGGCGCGCGCTCACCGATGTGATTTGTCGGAGACGAAATGGCGTTGCTACAAATAGTTGATGCAAGTGGTTCGCTGGAGTATCAGCCTATCGACGATATCACCCATCGAAGTGCTCGGTATCCATGCACGGGATGAGGTGGAACGCCGACGCTATGCGAAAGTGTGGGCGTGCGCCATGTACAAGGACGCCACAGCCGCATTCTTGCCTTCCAACACGCCTACGATGCCGCAGCAAAACGCCTGTATCCCAATGAGCAACTGATCGATCTCAGCCGGTTACCAGGAAAATCGGAAGAGATGAGTGTGCTTCAGCCCACCGATCGTGTGCTGTTTTTCATGCGTCCCGAGTGTCCTGTCTATGATCTGCTGATGGGCAAACTATTAAAGCGAATCGATGAAGCCAGTGATATCGATATCTATCTTACGGACATAGGGTCGGGTGATGATGCGGCAGTACGGGCATGGGCATCGTCTCACCAGATCGGTTTCGAATGAGCTCGCAACCGGCGGATCACTCTCAACTATGATGGCGGTACATTAGACAAACTGACGAGTGGGCAGGGGGAAGTCCCTTACATTTTGCGCCGTCGGTGAGGGGATGTGTCGCGGTTTCGGTCCTTGGATTTTTAGGCGATGGCCAGATTGAGACACCATGAAGTCTGGCTGATCGTGCTTGTTGTCCTGACTGTTCCCAGCATAGTTTGTAGCGATGAATCGGTGCCGGCTGGATATCGGTCTATCGCGACGGAACGCGGTGTTCCCTATACCGTACTCTACGCCGTGGCGCTCACCGAGAGTGGTAGGCAGGTGGAATCGGCGATGTGTACCGGTCCTGGCCGTGAACACTGAGTGTCGCAGGTCAAAGTTGCTTCTTTGATTCCAGACTAGAGGCCTGGCAGGCACTCACGGACTGGCTTCAGGCAGGAAGGTATTCGATCGATATCGGTCTAATGCAGGTCAATTGGCGCTACCACCAGGAGCGACTCGGAACGTCATGGCAAGCACTCGATTCATATTTCAATCTGTGTATTGGTACGGAGATTCTGCAGGAGTGCTATAGAAATGAGCACGACTGGTGAGTCAGTGTGGGTTGTTACCATGTACCGGCAAACCAGCATCGTGCCAATAAGTGCCGTCGCCGTATTCTGTCAAGGTAGCTTCGGATTGTGAGTGCGGGGTAACGGGCAATGAATCGACTTAGTCGTCATGAGTGGCGTGACATAATCGTTAGCTTTGTATTGGCGTCTGTCATGACACAGGCGAACTCACCGTTATCTACGACAGTGGCAATACTCAGCCCATTGCAGCGTTTCTCGAGGTCTTCGAATCGGCCGATGGAATTCCACAGCAACGTTCGGTTCCAACAAAGCCGTCCTCGGTGCGGCCGATCCGAAATCCTGGCTGCCTATTCAATCACCCGGCCTGACGCTGGGGTCTGTGCATGCAAAGTCACATGACCGACCGTTCACGCGCCCATTTTTCCTGATCGGCTCGGATACACGGTCTCGACAATGGTTACAGGATCACCTAGATCGGCTCAAGGAAATTGGTGCCGTGAGCATGTTGGTGCAGATAGATACTTTGGATGATTTGCGTACGATCGCCAAGTTGGCAGATGGCTTGTCCATATTGCCGGCATCGACGAGCGATATTGCGAAAGCCTTGGGAATCTCAAATTACCTCGTATTGATTTCTGTTCATGGCATCGAACAGTGAGTGCACGTCCCATCGAGGCCCTGTTGCGCCCCCGGTCGAGCTGCGGTCGATATTGGTGGCGCTTGCTACTGCTGCAATCGTGATTCTCGCGCTATGGGCCTTAATGATGCCGCCTGGGGTAGCTTACGGTGCAAGGTGCCGTGCTCTTATTGATGGATTTGATCCGGTGGCGGCAGGCCTGGCTGGTGTTGCGTTACCAGCGCAATATGTGTCAGCTTCCGACCTACAAAGTGCGGTCCAACAAAATCCCGCTCAGTCGCCGTAAACTCTTTCTGAGCCGTGGCTTCCGCTGGTCTCAGAAGCGCACCAAACGCCTACGCGATACTATCCGACCAAGAGGTCCAGCCCTACGTGCAACCTGCCCCTCCTCTATCAATGGGCACGTCGCAAGGAAGTCGCCTGTGAATCCGTGCCAGCCCTGAGTCTGCCGGCGCGGTTGTTTCGTATACGCGCCTGGTGTGGAACTCGTTGACGCCATTACCTGCGGTCGGCGGCAAGTCAGCGCTGCATGCGGTCGGGCCGGATAAGCAGGATGTCTGGATGGACATCGGCGGGCGGGTGGGCACACCCTGGTGTTGGGCATCACACGAGCTGGGAAGACGCGGCTGACCAAGATCCTCATTGCCCAGGATATTCGGCGCGGGGATGCGGTGATCGTCTTTGATCCTAAGGGCGATGCCGGTCTGTTGCAGCGTGTATACGCCGAGGCCAAGCGGGCCGGCCGGGCCAAGGACTTCTATATGTTTCATTATATGTTCCATCTTGGGTTTCCGCAGGCTTCGGCCCGCTATAATGCTATTGGCAACTTCTCGCGCATTACGGAAGTGACGACTCGTATCGCCAATCAGCTATCCAGTGAAGGTAACCCAGCGGCCTTCAAGGAGTTCGCCTGGCGTTTTGTCAATATCATTGCGAGAGCACTCGTAGCTCTGGACCGCCGCTCGGATTACCAACAGGTCCGGCGCTACATCAATGACATCGAATCTTTGTTCATGGAATACGCACGGGACCACCTCGATCGGCACGAAGCAGAGAATCGGAAGACCCAGGTTGACGATCTCAAGGATGGTATCAAGGAACGCAGTCTGCCGGCCGCACTGCGTGGTCGCAACATCGAGGCCATCGCCATGATGCAGCATCTGTAGACACAATACTTCTATGATTCGGTCTTCTCGATGACCTGGTCTCAGCCTTCAAATACGACAAGATCTACTTCGACAAGATCGTGAGCTCCGTCGGCCCCCTGATGGAGAAACTCACTACCGGTAACATCGCAGAACTCATCTCACCTGACTATTTAGATGAAAACGACACTCGACGCCTATCTTTGAATGGATGAATGTGATCCGTCGTAAAGGCATCGTCTACGTAGGGCTGGATGCCCTGACCGACACAACAGTAGTCAGTGCCGTGAGCAATTCCATGTTTGTGAACCTGGTCTCCGTGGTCGGGCACACCTATAAACGCGGTGTATCCGTGAAGTCCGTCGATATACCATCCACGATCTCTATGCACGCCGATGAATTCAACGAACTGATCGGCGATGAGTTCATCTCGTTGTTGAGCAAGGTCGGTGAGGCCTGATTCCAGGTCACCGCCTACACACAGATCTGGTCAGACGTGGAGACCCGCATCGGCAACCGGGCCAAGGCCGGACAGGTAGCCGGCAACTTCAACACCCTGGTCACGCTTCGGGCCAAGGAACTGGCCACGGCCAAGATACTCACGGAGCAGTTCCAGAGTGTCGAGGTCTTTACCTTGATGAGTGTCTCCGGCGCGGACGATTCCTCAGATCCCGGATCGGGTGTCGACTTCAAGTCACACAACGAGGATCGTATCAGCGTCTCCGAGGTGCCATTGCTCACACCGGCTGAACTGATCATCTGCCCAAGGGCCAGGCCTTTGCATTACTGGAGGACGGGCAGCTCTGGAAGATTCGCATGCCACCGTCGGCAACTGATTCGGACATGCCGGAAACGCTCACCGAGATTGCCAACGAGACGGAACGTGCCTACATCACCAACGATCACTGGTATCGGGCCCAGGAACTCTGGTGGAGAGCTGCAGCAGATGTCGCCAAGCCTACTGTAGAGATGGAGACTTCAGATGGCTGAAGCGGCTGCCGATCCTCGTCGTAGGGCGGCGCTCAGGAAGGGCTAATCTCGAAAAGCCTAACCGCTACAGCAAAGGTTGCCCAGTGGATGCTTCTCACTCGTGTTCTCGATCATCATCGAATGGGCTGACATAGTTCTCTGGTGACCGAATGAAGGCCTTGATCGCAGCCGTAACATGCTTGCCAAGGAGATCAGCTATCTCGATACCGACTTCAAGCGAAGCGCCGTCACCTCCGACCCGACACGGTATGCCAAACGGTTTGCGGACAACGCCAATCTTCCTGCTGTTCAGCTTGGTCGCGCTCGTTGATGGTTTGGTGCAGTGAGATTTACGGCGATTGGGCGGAGGCCGGGAGGGCTAATTCGTTTACCATTATGCGAAGAAGGCGGCAATGCCCTTGATCGTGTTGACCTGGGTTACTTATCTCGCCTTGCCATTCAGTCTGCATCCGACATTTGTTATGTTGCCTTTTGCGCCACTTTTCGTGTTGACGGTGACTGTCACGGTGAGTACATTCAAGAAATACCTTTAAGCCCGCGCTGAACTGGAGCTAATAATATTGCTATGTACCCTTAATGGTAAGCCACATCGAATAATTTGAAAGTTGGGCCCTCAAACACCCGAATGACGGTGCCGACGGCCTCTAGCTGCAAAGTAAGATTCTCAAGCGTCAGAAACATAGGGGCTCAATTCTTCCTTTCGCTATCGTCGGCCTTTCTGGCCCGGACCCATTCGTTCACTTTCGACACCTGAAGCTTCCAAAGTCACCCTACCTCGTGCGCGGGCACGCCTCACTGTTCGATCCAGCGATACACGGTGCCACGGCTGATACCGAGGTGGTTCGCAACCTCATCCATGGGGACACCCAAGGTTCATTATTCATCGGCGAAACACGTTGCCTCAATCTATCGATTCACGTCATAGTGTGGCACACTATGACGTGAAGTGGCGGTGTCTGACAAACGAAGCACACTCGGACGCAGAAAGAACACAAGAAGAGGCAGGTTATGAGCGAGAAACAGATTTGGTTGATGGTGATTGTCGCACTACTGGCAGTGGTCACCGCCTTCGTCACGAATAGGCCAGGCGGTGGAAACGATGAAGTCACTGTTGACGCGATTCTCCCGCTAACTGAAGATGCTGGTTCTTATGGCGTTTGGCTTAAAAGAGGAATGGATCTCGCATTTGATGCGATAAACGCAGATGGCGGAATCAAAGGGCGTGATCTGGTTATCACGTACGAAGACAGCCAAGCCGGCCCCGCAAAGGTCGTAAGTGCATTCAACAAGCTTCGCTCTGTTGATAGCGTGCCTATGGTACTGGGTGCCATGTTCTCCGCCGTAACACTTGCAATTGCGCCGATAGCGGAGCGAAGCAAAACCGTCCTTCTGTCACCTTCTGCATCTACAATCGAACCTACCGATGCGGGCGACTACATATTTCGGATATATCCGTCTGATACATACGACGGAATCTATCTAGCTAGATATGCCCGAGATGAACTCAAAGCGAGCAACGTTGCTATCGTTTACATGCAGGCGTCTTCTATTGCTGCGATTGTCGATGCATTCCGGACGAACTTTGAGGCCGCTGGAGGAAAAGTAGTTGCGGCTAAAGCATACAACGAAGGTGGACGTAGATTTTCGCACACAGCTCACAAAAGCTAAAACCTCACAACCTGACTTAATTTTAATACTCGGCTACCCAATGGAAACGACCAATCTCTTGCGGCAGGCGAAGGAATTAGGGGTCGATACGCCATTCTTGAGCATTTCGACCTTCTTCGATCCAAAGATCATTGAACTCGCCGAAAATGTGGTCGAAGGCGTGAGATTTTCTGCGCCGGCGTTTGATCCGAAAAGTAACGTGTCGGTAATCAAGAATTTTGTACAAGCATTCCAGAGTAAGTACGGACAAGAGCCGGACATCCTTGCGACATACGGATACGACGTGGTCAATATAGCAGCGAAATCCCTTCAGCTGACTGAAAACGATTTGCTTAGCTCTATCAAGTCTACACTTTATTTCCATCCAAGAGTATCCCGGTGTGACGGGAGAAACATCTTTTGACGAAAACGGTGATGTCAAGAAGCGATTGCGGATGATGTCTGTTAAGAACGGCCAATTTAAAGCTGTCGAGTAGAGCGTTTTTCATGAGCCGTGATGCGTACTTTTGCTACCTGGAAGACACCGCTTCTACGATGAGCCCTTTTATCGCGAATCTCTTCGCAAAGTATCAAAAAGAGCCCGGTGGACTTTATGATCTATTGATGCACCTTGCAGGCACACGTTTTGCCAAACCTCTTCAGAAACCTGAGATTTTTCGTCTTGTGTTTGAAATATGTGGGGGCGAAGATTGGCAACGCTATATGCCTGTAGCTGCAGCGTTTGAGGTGCTCAATATTTCATCCTATCAAGCCAATACTTCCTTCGATAAGAAGCTGGGGACATTGACGGCGGATGAAAAGGATGCACAATACATTTGTTCGATGATCTCAATGGAATTATCCAGCGAGACGATCGAGTGCTGTCAACACCTTTCACATACACAGAAATTCAGGATCAAACGATCTTTAAGCAAAATCAACCAACATATCTATTTAGCACAATATTTAGATCTTTTCGCACTGCGCACATCCGATATTAAACGTTACAGCGGCCATGAAAGCCTCTTTCTGAAAGATTATTTCCTTAGTGCCCGCCATGGTGGCGGCGTGTTTAATACGGAAGTTGTCCACTGTGCGGCTGAATTAGCTGGCTGTAGCGATGAAACAGCTCAAAACATTGCAGAATATAGTGAACTCTTCGGTACGGCACTACATTTGGTTAATGACCTAGGAGACTATGCGCCCTATATTGAAGGACAACCTTTTCCAAGGCTTACCAGGATCGATATAACGACCTCAAGAACGGTCGTTTAACGCTTGCCCTATACCATTTAATGAACTTGGCTTCGCCAGAGACGCAGAATAACGCCAGACAACTACTTGATAACCGCATGGATCCGGAGTGTGACCTTCGGACACTTAGCCGCTTGGGTCTATACACAGGGGTCAGCTTTCATTATGCTAAAGCCCATGCAAAAAGATTGTACCGTCAAGCGCGCTTGCTTGTCGCTCCATATTCACATAGTGAACTATACCAACTCTTAATACAGTCACTCTCAGTGCTCCGAAATAACAAATGTACAGCCGCTTTCAATATGGCATTCAATAACAATAGTGATCCATCATGAATAATGTTGTTGACAATATCTTCGCAGGACCACAAGGCTTGTTGGGATAATTATGGTGGCTCATCCAACTGTGTGTCATTGTGATCCACACTCGGTATAGTAATCATTTCTACCGACATTATTGTACGTAAACGAAATGTCCGACCGAAAAAGTTATTAGAACGGTTTCCTGATAACCATGAAAAAATCCGTAAATTTGTAGATAAAATTCTTATCAAACTTGGTGTCGATAAGCGAAAGGCTTCAAGGTGCGAATTAAACTCAGATGGAAAATGTACGAGGGATATTCCGCCAAAAGGATTGTTAACGCCAAGTACGACATATGCATTGGTAGGGATGGTCACGCTATCTCATATAATGATATATTCTGCAGATCTTTTGGGTGGATTACTACCAGTAATATCAGTTCCTAAGCCCCCGATGGTGGTTATGAATTTTTTCTCATTGATGCTTGCTGGATACCAACAGGTGACTTTCTGACAATTAGATAGCGAGCTTCTTTACAACTACCGGAAACTTGATGAGAAATGAAAGGTAAAGTGGCGAACACATAAGATTTTCCTTCTTGAAACGTTGAATGCTGTCGAAGAAGTTGCCCATTTCACATCGAGCCTGATTCATGTCTCAAATACAGATGGCATCCGAGATGTCGATGGTGACGAAGTTTCTATTTCACATCGACAGGGATTTGTGAAGGATCTGCTCAAAATGTAAACAAAAATAGCTAACAGTTACTTCAAACTTGATACAGAGCCGTAGTGTACCGAGAGGCCTATCGAAGACATCTTCATGTCAATTGGAGAGCAGACAGCAACTCCCTTAATGGATAAAGTATACGAAATCCAGGATCCAAAGAAGGGTAGTGATAGATGGTTCCCTCTTGAGTATGCTGATCTTGTATTGCAAAACTCGCTAGAAATAGCCGCAGATCTAGGTACGAACCTTTCCATTTCTAGCATAGTGCCATTTCCCATGTTTTATAAAAATTATTCAAATTTAAAGATTGTTGACAGGCCTAAAAATGTCAGGCGCTTATTTGTCATCAGTCGTGAATATGAATGGGAGAAGGAGGTTTTTGATGAATTAATTTCTATAGAGGTGGCGATACAGAAATATTAAGGGAAGCGCCTCTCATTGAAACTGAAGATGGTTCACAAAAACGGACTACACATTTTGAATGGATTGATTATGAACATAAGAAAAATGATTGGGAAACTAAGTTTATAAAAAAGCGATACAAAAGATAATAAAAGATCGTTATAAAGCCGCAGATTTACCAGTGTACTTAGATTTTCTTTTGGTCCCGGTGGCAAAATCTTGGAACGTGCGTTTTACCGGTAACCTAAACCGCATCGAGACAAAAAGAGAATTCCTGCTCCCAGTGAAATGTGTCTCGTTATATGTCGATTATATAAGCTCAGATGATAGCCAGAAATTTTTTAATGAGATGCGGGAAGGCAAAGCACTATATACAGATGATTGACTAAATAACAATATGTGCACTGATGAGTTAAAAAATCTTGATTCATTCAAGCAGGTTAAAGAAAGACTAAAGTGAAAAAAGAAATGTGAATTAAGAAAGATGAACATTAGCTTGCACCAGAGCTTAAAGCGCCATGGCATTTTTCCTCTTCTTGGAAGAGAGGGATTGACAGCACATGTGTATTGAACCAATATGATTTGGTGACTAACAATAAACGGACTCATTACCGGTAGCATATATGCGTTAGTTGCCATGGGATTTGCCCTCATATACGGTACCGTGAAGTTTTTTCATTTCGCTTATGGGGCAATCTGCGCTATCGGCGCATCCCTGCATGATGGGCTGCTTCATAAATGGGTTTCCACTGATACCGACCGCATTGGTTGGGTCGCTTTATGCAGGATCCTTAGAGGTTGGTATAGATGCTTCTGTTTATAGGTCGCTAAAACGTAAAAGGTCGCCGAGCCTTGTACTTTTGCTCGTCTCATTCGGTGTTTTCATCTTCCTCACAAATTTTCTACAGGTTATATTCGGTTCCGATGTAAGAAGTTTAAGGCAAGTAGCGGTTGTCAAAAGGTGTGACATTTTTGGTACCATCGTTACCGAAAGCCAGCTCATGATTGGTGCAATCTGTTTTATGCTCGCGCTTGCACTGGTGAGTTTCGTTAAACTGAGCCGCTTAGGCAAAGCTATTCTGGCTGTGGCCGACGATCCCGTCGCGGCAAGCGTAGTTGGAATTCATTCTGAAGGTGTCGTACGTATAGTCTTTTTCTTGGGGTCAATGTTAGCAGGGATTGCTGGGGCCATCCTTGCTTTAGAAACAGGCCTGCATCCGGGTATGGGGCTAAATGCAGCAATTAAAGGCATCATCGCAGCCGTAATTGGTTGAGTTGGCAGCATTCCTGGAGCCCTAGTTGGTGGATTATTCCTAGGCCTTGTAGAGAGCCTCGGTCTGTGGGGTATTTCTGCGGGCTGGAAGGATACTGTCGCGTTTGCCGTTCTGGTTGTATTCCTGCTTTTCCGACCTGACGGTATCTTTGGCGCATCATCGAAGGAGCGGCAAGTATAGATGAAATATCTCGTCCGCATCTTTGGAATGGTCGGAATTTTTATCATCCTAACTGTCGGACTGAGCCTGGCGGTCGGATATGCTGGCATCCCAGCAATGGGGCGCTCAGCTTTCTTTTGCATTGGATCTTATGCATCAGCGATCCTGACTTTAAGGCTTGGTATTTCACCTTGAGTTACGATAATGGTTACCCCAATTCTTACGGGCACTGCGGGGTGGTTTGTTAGCTTAACTGCATCGCGCTTAAACGGCGACTTCCTCGCGCTTGTTACGTTTGGATTTGCTGTCGTGGTTCATTTGATAGCAATAAACTGGACGGATTTGACGCGCGGCACATTGGATACCCCTGGCATTCCAGCTTTTGAGATTTTTCAGAACCCAATAAATACAACATGTGGCTTCTTCCCGTTAGTTGCATTGGGGTTTTTTGTGCTGTGTTCATAGCTCGGCGGATTGTTAATTTCCCATTCGGTCATATTTTGCAAGGAATACGTGAAAGCGACACGGTAACGCTTTCCCTTGGAATGGATCCGGGCAAATACAAACAGACGGTTTTTGCTGTCGCTGCTTGTTACGCAGGGCTTGGCCGTGGCCCTATACGCTCATTATATCTCCTACATCGATCCATCAAGTTTTACACTAGAGTCCTTTACGATTTTATTAATGGTCGTATTCGGAGGCATGGGTAGCACCTATGGCGCAGTCGTCGGTGTTTCAATATTAGTTCTACTTCCGGAGACACTCCGTTTTTTGGGTATACCCGATCCGATAGCGACACCTGTCCGTCAGATGCTATATGGTGCTGTGCTGGTAGTGCTCATGCTAGTTAGACCGCAGGATCTTTTAGGTAAGTTCAAATGGCGATGACGAGTGATATACAACTTTCAGCCGAGCACCTGCCTCACGCGTTCGACGGAGTGCACGTTGTTGTCGATCTATTCTTTGAAGTGAGATCAGGGACTATTTCTGCATTAATAGGCCCAAACGGCGTCGGTAAAACAACAGCATTTAACATCTTCTCAGGCTTTGTAGCATATCAGTCACTGGTCATGTAACAACTGGTATGCGGCCGTACGAAATCACTCGACTTGGGCTCGGGAGGACATTCCAGAACTGCAAAGTATTCGGCCAATTATCTGTATTGGACAATGTAAATGTAATGCTCTGGTATCAAGACCACAGAAGAGAGACGTTATTGGCATCGATAATGCAGGGTCGCTCACTTCGTTTGTCAGGAAATGGAAAATTGGCTCTGGCTATGGATCTACTCAAAGATGTAGGTCTATGCGATAAGGCTGAATCACAGGCATGCGAGCTATCCTGCGGCCAGCTAAAGTTGCTCGAAATATGCCGAGTGAGGGCGCTAGATCCAAAGATCTTCCTTCTTGACGAGCCATTCGCAGGACTGTTTCCTGCTGTTGCGCAAACGATGGATCAAATTATCAGCGATCTATGTGAGGCAGAATGGACGATGATTTTTATCGAGCACAATATGGAAGTTGTCGAAAGATTTGCAGACCGGATCCTGGTACTGGATTTGAACGCTTAATTGCAGATGGCTCCCCAGAGGACGCACTTAACGATGCGGCTGTATTAGATGCGTATCTTCGCAGGGAGCATTCCTAATGCTACTCTAAGTTTCGGACTTGAGCGTTGCGTATGGAGAAAGTATTGTCGTAGAAGGTGTCAGCTTCTGCGTGGATGCTGGACAGATCGTCTGTCTGATTGAACCAAATGGTGCTGAGAAGTCTACAGTTTTGAAAGCTGTTGGCGGAATGATTGTGTTCGAAGGCGGCGAGATCACTAATGGCGTGGTATGGCTAGATGATGAGGAGGTTTCTGGACTG
>Ga0056106_100075_pt1 | contig 17039 bp, 20 predicted proteins | sample WorMetcrassitun1_FD_77012 | JGI IMG/M metagenome (GOLD analysis project Ga0056106, IMG submission 77012) | Marine gutless worms symbiont microbial communities from Max Planck institute for Marine Microbiology, Germany - Olavius crassitunicatus.1 ... | reverse complement strand
TCTTCTTAAATTCAGGATCGTACTTCCTTCTCTGTTGAACACTCATCTTGACCTCCTGTCGTTTTTCTAACAACGACTTATCTGAGTGTCCACTATTTTAGGGAAGGATCAGACCCTTTCTGATATTACTTGAATACAGCGTATCATGATCAGCAGTGAAAAAGAATTCATTACACTTATCGATCGAGCCCTCAATACCGATCGTGTCGCGCTTGATACCGAGTTCGTCTGGGAACGTACCTATTACCCGCGCCTCGGTTTGATCCAGCTGGCACTATCCGATGAAGACTGCTTTCTTATAGATCCGCTGGCTATCAAAGATCTTACCCCGCTTGGCAAGCTGCTCAACGATGCTAAGGTCGTTAAAATTCTGCACGATGCGCCGCAGGACTTGACCATTCTCAGCCGGGTTACCGGAGCCGTTCCACAAAACATTTTCGATACCAGAATTAGTGCCGGATTTTCCGGGCTGTCCTCGACTATCTCCCTGGCTGATTTAATCTCTGTTCTGCTCGATATCAATCTGGCCAAAACAGAGACGCGTACCAACTGGCTCAAACGCCCCCTGGATCCGTCGCAAATCGACTATGCCCTTGAGATGTCCGTTATCTCAGGGCACTACAAATATTGCTGTTGACCAGGATTATCGTTCCGGAAATCAAGGACTGGCTCAACCAGGAACTTGGAAATCTCAACACTGCCGATAATTACAACGGTGTTGAAGATCATCTCAGATATCGGAAGATCAAGGGAAGCAGTTCACTTGGTCGACAATCTCTTGCTATCCTCAGGGAACTTACATCCTGGAGGGAACAAGAGGCGCGCGCTATTGACCGGCCTCGAGGACACGTTGTCATTGACAAGATACTGGTCGCAATTGCCAGAGATCAGGTGATCTCGATCGAGGAATTATCCAAACTGGAATTACTTTCCAGGAAAAAGCTCAAACGCTACGGCAAGACGATAATTGATACGGTAAAAATCGGTCTTTCCGCAAATGATGATGATCTACCCGAGTCAAACCGGCCGGTAAGATTAAACGCCATCGAAAAATTATCTTACCAGCAGCTTACCAACTATATTGATCTGAAGTGCAGCATGCTGGGCGTCGATCCGCATCTGGTGGGAAACAATACTGAGTTCAAACAACTGATCAAGACTTTGGGTAATAGCAAGAGAGTGCTGCCACATAAATTTAGTGAAGGCTGGAGAAAAAAAATTCTCGAAGAATTCTTCAGGCAGCACCACTAACTCTTTTGGCTATTATCACTCGTCATGTCTGTTTTAGAGAAGATATTTTCGATCCTGGCGATCTGTTATATTGGTGGCCTGGCAATTGTTTTGTTCATCATCTTCCCCCCAGCCCGGGAGTTCTGGTACCTTCTGCCGTTATCTCTTATTGGCGTCGGTGTCAATGTTGGTCTGTTGTTCGTGGTCTTTAAAGACATATTCAGTCGTTCCTTTACCAAGGCCAGGACAAAATATCTGTGAGTAATCGTCATTTTTCTGTTCATGCCTGCCATATTGATTTACCTGCCTATGCACGGTTTCAAAAAAAGATAAACGCCGGCGCCTCTCATTTTCAGGCTACTTTGAAAAATTGTTCCGTTCTTGACTTATTTAATAATTCGAAGTATCTTGGACGTATTTTGATTTTTGTAATCAAGCCATTTCAAGCCATTTTCTTGATTTACCGTGATGAAGCGCTTTAAGTACTTTGTTTTTTTATTATTTTATTGCTGCCACTAAAAACTGAGGCAGATAATAGAACATGTTTGAAAACCTGACAGATCGGCTCGAAGGAGTATTCAAGAAGCTCCGTGGCCACGGTGTCCTCAACGAGGATAACATCAAGGAGGCAATGCGTGAAGTGCGCATGGCTCTGCTTGAAGCCGATGTCAACTATCGTGTTGCCCGGGACTTCATCGACACGGTAACCGAAAAAGCCATTGGCCGAAAAGTCTCTCAGAAACTTTCGCCGGGTCAACAGGTTATAAAAATAGTTCATGAACAATTAGTCGAATTGCTCGGCGGCAATACCGAGCTTATCAAACTGGACGGTCAACAACCGGCAACAATCATGCTCGCCGGTCTGCAAGGCTCAGGTAAAACCACCACCTCCGGCAAACTTGCAGCTCAACTGAAAAAGAAAGGGAGAAAGGTTTACCTGGTCCCCGCCGACGTCTATCGCCCTGCCGCCATTGAACAACTTCAGATATTGGGGGAACAGATTGACGTTCCCGTTCATCCATCAACGACCGATTTGAAACCGGTCGATATCTGCAGACAGGCGGTTGCTGAAGCCCAAGAGCACAATTACGACACGCTGATCATCGATACCGCCGGACGCTTTCATGTCGATGAAGCGCTGATGGATGAACTCAAACAAATCCAATCGGCTGTACCACTCTCCGAAGTTCTCTTCATTGCCGATTCAATGACCGGTCAGGATGCGGTCACCGTCGCCGATAAGTTTAATCAGGATCTGGAAATCTCCGGCGTTATCCTGACAAAAATGGAAGGTGATGCCCGTGGCGGTGCAGCCCTATCGATTAAGCGAGTAACCGGCAAGCCGATCAAATATGTGGGTGTCGGTGAAGCACTTGATGCTCTCGAGGTATTTCACCCCGACCGGACTGCCTCGCGAATTCTCGGTATGGGGGATGTTCTTACCCTGATCGAGAAGGCCGAGGAAGTTGTTGACAAGAAGAAAGCTGAAAAGATCGCCAAGAAGCTCAAGCGCAATGAATTTACCCTTGAGGATTTTCTGTATCAGATCCAGCAGATCAAAAAAATGGGTTCACTTGAGCAGATCATGGGTATGGTGCCCGGCATCAACAAATTGAAGCAGTTAAAAGACGCCTCCCAGCCCGATGAAAAAGAGCTGGCTAAAACCGAGGCGATTATCCGTTCGATGACTTTTAAGGAACGTAAAAATCATCGAATTATCGACGCCAGCAGAAGGCAACGGATCGCCGCCGGCTCAGGAACATCGGTAGCGGAAGTGAATAGAGTGCTGAAAAGTTATTCGGCAATGCTTAGAATGTTGAAAAAAATGCGGGGCAAACCAGACGCTATGTCCGGCAGGAAAAGAAGAAAAACCCCGAAGGGGATGAGAAGATAAAGGAAAACACTGGAGGACAGATTAATAATGGCAGTTCGAATCAGATTAACCAGACTCGGCAGAAAGAAAAAACCGTTTTACCGTATCGTCGTAGCAGACAATGAAAGCCCGCGCAACGGTAAGTTTCTCGACATTGTTGGTACCTATGATCCGCTACAGGATCCTGCCAAGATCGACATTAACGATAAGAAGCTTCAGGCCTGGCTTGGTAAAGGGGCATTGCCCTCTACCACCGTGCAAAGCCTGATTAAAAAAGCAGCCCCCGCTGCTGAATAGCATATGAAAGATCTGGTTGCTCATATAGCACAAGCTTTGGTCGACAACCCCGATCAGGTCAAGGTCTCAGTAAATGAGGACGATACCATGATCGGAATCGAGCTCACCGTAGCCCAGGAAGATCTGGGCAAGGTTATCGGTAAGCAGGGCCGCACGGCCAGGGCCATGCGCTCACTCCTATCAGCTTCTGCGGCAAGAGACAACAAGAAATCCCGGCTTGACATTCTGGAATAATTCCACTTGTCATGGCTCTGCAGTACCCTTACCCTGCCGACAAATTTGATCTTATCAGCACGGTAACCAGGTCCCACGGTCTTAAAGGTGAAATCAAGATTTTACCACACCGGGGAGTACTTGATGAATTTGAAAATTACAGCCGGGTTGCCCTCGTAGCGACCGACGGCCGGATGACCGACCTGCTCGACATCATCAGGTGGAGAACCCAGGGAAAACAGGTCATCCTAAAACTTGATACCATTGACACAAAAAGCGAAGCAGATCTGACCATTTCGATGGCTGTTCTCTGCGCCAGCCAGGATCATCCTGGCGATGAAGGTGAAGGACATGGGCGGCAGCTTGTCGGCTTGTCGGTCTGGACAACGGATAAGCTGTATGTCGGCACCATCGACTCCATCAGTTATACCGGTGGTCATCCTTTACTGGTTATTGTAAAGGACAAAAAAGAGTTTCTCGTCCCATTAGTAAACGAACTTGTCGTTGACCGGAATGAGACTTCACTGATAATCGATCCACCGCCGGGACTGCTGGAAATTAATAGAGGATAGAAGGTCTGGGACATCGTTGATGATTTTCTCCATTATAACCATTTTTCCTTCACTGATTGACTCCTGCCTCCAGGATGGCATCGTTTCCAGAGCTATAAAGCAGGGAAAAATCGGGATAGAGGTTATCAATCTCAGAGATTTCACCAGGGATAAACACCGGACTACCGACGATCGACCGTTTGGTGGTGGCGAAGGCATGGTAATGACCCCGGAGCCACTCAGTCTTGCCGTAAAAAAAGCTGAGGACAATCACCTGGTGGATAAACGGGTCATCCTGCTCAATCCCCAGGGACGTCCCTTCAACCAGGAGGTTGCCGCCGAACTCAGTTCCGAACAGCAGCTGATCCTGGTTTGCGGGCGTTATGAAGGGGTTGATGAGCGGTTCCGGATCAAACATGTGGACGATGAGATATCCATCGGCGATTTTATTCTCACCGGTGGGGAACTCCCGGCTCTGATGGTCGTTGATGCAGTCACCAGGCTGATCCCGGGTGTACTGGGTTGCTCAAACTCGGCAACCAACGACACCTTCAGCAGAAATTTACTAAAACACCCGCAGTATACCCGGCCGCGGATTTTTGATGATCTTCATGTACCCGATGTCCTGTTCAGCGGTGATCATGGTAAGATTGAAGAATTCCGTTTTGTTGAATCGGTCAGACGCACTATACAAAGACGCCCCGATCTGCTGCTGAAAGAAACGTTTTCTGAAATAGAAAAACGGCTGCTGGTCAAGCACGGTGTAACCCGGCAGAAGACTATGGCCAGAGACTCGGAGCAATAGAAGAGGTATTTTGAAGTGTTGCGCCTGTCCATAGCCCTGCTTCACCACCCGGTACTGAACAAGAGTGGAGAAATGATCGGTTCAGCGGTAACCAATCTTGATCTGCACGATATCAGCAGAGCCGCCAGAACTTACGGAGTGACAGACTTTTTTATCGCCACCCCGTATGAAGATCAGCTTCAGCTCGTTGATGAAATTATCGGTCATTGGCAAAACGGTCACGGCGCTTCGGCAAATCCAGCCCGAAAAGAAGCGCTTTCCGTCGTTCGGCCGGTCAGTGATCTTGATGAGATCATCAATAAGCTCAGCGCCAGATATAATCAGAAAGTACTGGTAGTGGCGACCAGTGCCAGACAACAGCCAAAGGAAACGAGTTATAAAGCTCTTCGCGGTCAGATTGACAAAAATGAATCACCGGTACTGCTCCTGTTTGGCACAGCCCATGGACTGGCACCGGAAATAATAAAGAAGGCAGATACAGTTTTGCCGCCAATTGCAAACAATTCGGATTATAATCACCTCTCGGTTCGTTCAGCGGTATCGATAATTCTGGACAGACTGGTTGGCGAGCTTGAGTGATAAAGAATTTATTTGTAAAAGAGCAACGCTTTCACCAGGATGGTTAATCATTAAAGAAAAGGGTTAGAAATTATGAATCCGATTATCAACAAAATAGATCAGGAACAGATGCGATTTGATCATCCGGAATTTCGACCGGGTGACACCGTAAAAGTGCACATTCGTATCATTGAGGAAAGCAAGGAACGTATTCAGGTTTTCCAGGGAGTCGTCATCAAGCGTAAACGCGGCGACATGGATGCATCCTACACCGTACGCAAGGTATCCCACGGTGTTGGCGTTGAAAAAACCTTTGCCCTGCACAATCCTCGCATCGAAAAAATCGAACTGGTCTCCCGGGGCCGGGTCCGTCGTTCACGGTTGTATTACCTGCGGGAACGTCGCGGCAAGGCAGCTCGTATTCGCGAACGTGGTATCCGCTAGCCTGTTGCTTTCCTACCCTATCGGTCGAACCATACCGGTCAGATAAAGCCGGTGTGGTCAGACTGACTGGACAGATGCAATCTATCTTTAAAGATAGTATTGATCCCGACGACACTTTCCAGTTCGAACGAATGCTCCATAAACGGGGCTTCATGAGAATAGCCGGAACTGACGAAGCTGGACGCGGCCCTCTGGCCGGTCCGGTAGTTGCCGCCTCGGTAATCCTTCCTGCCGACTCTGATCACACTCCCTTCTGTGACTCTAAACAGACTTCAAAGAAGCAGCGTTATCAACTTCAAGACCTTCTCCACGAAATAGGTGCTGAGATCGGGGTCGGGGTAGTTTCTGTTGAAACCATCGATTCGATAAATATTCTTCAGGCCTCGCTGCTGGCCATGAAACAATCCATAGCCGATTTAAGCAAGGCAGGAACAGAACCGGACTTCATCCTTGTCGACGGCAATCAAAAACTTCTGATAACAACACCGCAGGAGACTTTGATCAGAGGGGATGCCAGATCTGCTTCGATAGGTGCCGCTTCCATTGTCGCCAAGATTATCAGAGATGAGATTATGGTTGATCTTCACAGCCGCTATCCCCAGTATAACTTTATCGCCAACAAAGGATATCCAACCAGGGAGCATCGGCAAAATATCAAGAAGCACGGGCCGAGCCCGATCCACCGTTACAGTTTCAAAGGAGTAAAAGAGTTTGACAACACAACGGATCAGCCTCGGTAAAAAAGGTGAAGATATCACTGTCAGTTTTCTGCGCGATAAAGGGTACCGGATTGTGACCCGCAATTATCGGCAGAAAAGTGGTGAAATTGATATCATATGTATGGATGGTTACACCTATGTCTTTGTCGAGGTAAAGACCAGAAAAACAGTACAATTCGGCCATCCAATTGAAGCCGTAACCAGACATAAACAGCACCAGATCAGCCTTACCGCACTTAATTACCTGAGCAGAAACAACCTCCTAGACGAACCCGTGCGGTTTGATGTAATCGGGGTTATCTGGGCCCGGACCGGGCCTGAAATTACCCACATCAACGGCGCCTTTGAGGCCTGTTGAATTGCAGCAACGGCTCAAACCTTAAAGCAAACACAAAACCCTGATTGACAAATGAGTAATAAGAAATGTGGCGTATTTATAATTTTTGAGGGAATTGACGGCACCGGTAAATCCACACAAATGCGGTTATTGGCCGAAACCCTGATAAACAATGGCTACAGCGTCGTTGAAACCAGGGAGCCGACGGATGGCAAATTTGGCCGGAAGATCAGGGCTCTTTATCTCAATCGCAACACCATAACACCGGAAAAAGAGCTTGATCTGTTCATAAAAGATCGACGTGAACACATTGATACCCTCATTAGCCCGTCACTGGCATCGGGTAAGATCGTCCTCTGCGATCGATATTTTCTGTCAACAGCAGCCTATCAGGGGGCGGCCGGTTGTGACCCTGAAGAAATTTTTGTTCGCCATGAATTTGCCCCGTCTCCAGATCTTGCCATCATCATCGAAGTCGATCCCCACATCTCCATCAACAGAATCACCGAGAAGCGCGGGGATGCGCTCAACGATTTTGAACAGCTCGAGTCGTTGAAAAAAGTTGATAGTATTTTCAAACAGATGGACTTACCATATATAGAGCGTATCGACGGTTCGTTACCCGCAGAAGAGGTCCACCGCCAGATACGTGCTCTGATAGCAAAACTGCTACCTCAGATCCATTCAGATCGACCGGAGTGTTAGTGAAGGTATACAGATTTAATATATCATCGATAATTCTACTGCTGGTCCTGCCGGTCCTGGTGCTCGGCGGCTGCGCTGGAACACCAGGCGGGTTCGGCTCAGAAAAGCTGCAAGCACCTGATAATAGTGATTTATCCTGTTCCTATTTTTATTTTCTCTGGGGAACTCATGCCGAATTTGAAGGCAAATACGATGAGGCTGTAGATGCTTATGAAAAAGCCCTGGTCTGTGATCCCGGAGCCCAATACATCAGACACAAGCTTCCTCTTCTGCACTTAAAAAAAGAAGACACCGAGCAGGCCATTGTGCTTCTTGAAGAAAGTGTTAACGGTGATCCGCAGGACAGTGCCAGCAGAATGCTTCTGGCCAGGCTGCTTGTCCAGCAAAAGAAAATAAAACGGGCCATAAAACAGTATGAAACTATTCTTGATTATGATCCCGACAACGAACAGGTCCTGCTCCGGATTGGAGTTTTGCTGGAAAAAATTGGTGAATCTACAAAGGCTAACAGAACGCTCAAAAAACTGATCAAGATTAACCCGGATGCCTATTTCGGCTATTTGGCACTGGCCCGAATGAGCAAGTCACCAGAAAAGGCCATTCCCTATTTCCTCAAGGCCCTCGATCTCAACTGGTCAACCGAGCTATCGTATGAAATAGCCCAGTTCTATATCAATCAGAAATCCTATAACGAAGCAATCGATCTGCTTCACCAAATTTTAACCAAAGATGAGTCCCAGGAGCAGGCCCGCCTTCTTATCGTTCAGGCACTGCTGGGATTGAGTCGGGAAGAAGAAGCGATTGTCGAACTCAGCCTTATTCCCAAGTATCGTAACGCGCCGGTACAGCTATCTCTGGTGCTGAGCAAACTCTATCTTCGTCTTGGCGATGATCAGCAGGCCATAGCTCATCTGCAAGAGATTTTAAAAACAGAAAATGATGCGCCCACACGTTATCTGTTGGGCGTTATCTACTCAGATCTGGAACAATTCAACGAATCGTTGAAGGTACTAGAGCAAATTGAGCCGGAAGAGGAAGAGTTTGAAGACTCAGTTTTTCTAAAAGTGAAAATTCTTCACCAACAGGAAAAGATAGAGTTGGCTTTAGAGATGCTCAAAACCTATATGGCCGATGCTTCTACTCGAAGACCGATGTTTTACAACATGGCCGCCTCACTTTATCAGGATAACGATCAGCCGGAAAAAGTTACTGAGACGCTGGAGACAGGCTTCAAACTTTATCCGGAAAACGAGCGGATACTGTTTGATTACGGACTTCAGCTTGAACGCCCCAAACAACTCGAAAAAGCCATTTCGATTATGGAAAAGCTGCTGGTGATCAAACCTGACCATGCTGAAGCCTTGAACTTTGTCGGATATTCATGGGCCGATACCGACAGAAACCTCGATAAAGCCCTGGACTACATCAAACGAGCCTTAGAACTTAAACCCGGCAATGGCTATATCCAAGATAGTCTTGGTTGGGTACATTTTAAACTGGGAAATCTGGAACGGGCCAGAGACGAACTCCTCGGCGCCTTGGAACTGTTACCGGAAGATCCCTATCTTCACGATCATCTTGGTGATACTTATCGTGCTTTAAAACAGAAACGTAAGGCCATACGCTCCTATAAAACGGCCCTCAAGCACTTTGATACTCTGGAAAAAAAAGAACAGGTCCAGAATAAAATCAATGCCTTACAAAAAAAATAAACTGCCGGCAGGGATTATTCTCCTAGTTCCTTTTCTGTTTTTGACCAACTGTGCCCGCGTTCCCTGGACTTCGCTTATCGAAGGTGACCCAAAAAGCGCTATTGAACAAACCTATCTCAATAGCGTCGAGAAAACCAAACGATGCAGCTCCAGCTGGGATGGCGAGGTAACCGTCAGCTGGGATTCAGCCGTTCAGACTTATTCGTTCAGCGCCTACTGCCAGGTAATGGAACCTTCATATATCAAGCTAATAGTTTCAAATCCACTGGGACAACCGCTTAAACTTATATCGACCAATGGAACCGATTATCAGGCAATCGATGCACACAAAAGATCGAGTGTTGGCGGAAGCCTCCGAGCCTGGGCAATCCGAAATGAAATTCCCCTCACCCTCACCAAAAGGCCCTGGCTGGACTGGCTCCAGGGTCGAGCCATCCCCGACAATAATCAGATCTTAGAAATAAGGGAAGATGCTCAAAACCGGGGAGTATGGCTGGGTGTTGCCGAAACAGATATGGCCCGAATTCAGGAACATGTCCTGTTCGATATAGACACATCGCTGATCTTCCAGCGCCTTATCGTTGATGAACAGAACAAGCCGCTGGCCACTATCACCTACGGAGAATGGCAGCAGTTTGACGGCTGTCGATATCCGGCTCAGATATCGTTTACAGGATTGCCCTACGGCTCAAGTGCTGAACTTATTTTTTCTGATGTAAAGAGTGTTACCCTGACTCGGGACAGTTTTAACCTTAAAATACCACCCGGATTTACCAGAAAATTGTTGCCTTAAGCAGATGTTTTTCAGTTGAGACAAATTAGCCTGAGCTGCATTATTTGCCGTCAACATCTCCATTCTGAAGTTCGTTGACGATAACGACGAAGAGATTGTCCTCTTTGAAAAAGAGCTGCTGGAGATCGTAATGATGGTTTGGTAACAGTTCCAATTCCACTCTAACCTTGGCCGGATCTGATTGCTTGGCTACGGTGATGCGATTGACAAATTTGCCGCCGGCATCAATTACAGCCGGAACTCTTTTATCAACATCCGCTTCGAGAAAATCGCAGACCACCCGCGGCTCGCCTTTTTCTATACCAAAGACCAGGGGTGGGTAAAAATGGTTGAGCCTGAAGAGTACCGTCTCACTCTGGTTAATTGACTGCTCAAAAGAGACATCGAGCAGAACCGGTGCAGCTTGCTCGGTTGCCTCTTTTGGCTCACTTTCGGGGGGTTGAGGGGGTTGAGGGGGCTGAGTTTGCTTTTCCGGTGTGATGACAACACTATCTTCGGTTTTCTTTACCTCGGCTTCAACAGACTCCGTCTCAGTGGTTTTTTCTGAATTCTGAGCCTGTTCACCGTTGGAAATCTTTTTCGTCTGCTCCGGGCTAATTACCGCTGTTGTTTTGACATCCTGATCTGTTTTTTTGTCAGCCTGGACGTCCTCTTATTCTGACTTGGAAATAGCGGTATCAGCAGGTTTTTCCTTATCGCTTACGGGTTTTTCCTTATCGCTTACGGTATGGACAATCTTGGTTTTATTGACAACGACACGCTGGGCCTGGGCTGTCCTTTCCTGCCCTTTAGAATTGAAACCTTCAGGGGCACCAGGTTGAAACGAGACAACCAGATTGCTGGTGGAAACATTAAAGGTCTGGTTGAATTGGTAGGCTGTATTTTTCTGGATATCTACGACAACGCGTGTTTTAGGGGGATCTTTATGGCGTCCAACTCTGATCCCGGCAATGATCTTTCCGCCAACACCTTTGATTTGATTCACTTTTGAAGTATAGCCAACGTTATAGAAGTCGAAGACCAGACATGGCCGCTCGCCATCCAATCTGAATGTTGTCGGTGTGTAAGATCCATTGAGTTTGAACACGACCTGTTCAAGCGTGGCATCATCGGTTAAAATTGAAATGGACTCAATGGCAGGGTTTTCTGATGCGGCAAGAGAGACGCCGACGACAGTTCCAGATAAGCAGATTATACCAAGAATTACCAAAAACAATTGCTTCACGAAATGATTCCCTCTTATCTAACTTATTCTTATCCTAAAACATATTACCAGTTCATTGATTACCTTATCCGTTCTTGAAAAGTCAACTTATTTTCAGTAAAGGTGGAAAGCCGTTTTAACATCGAATCGACAAAAACATTTATCTATTTTAACTTTTAGGACAATGGTATCTTTGTAACATATGGTCTTCAAATCCTTCCTCCCAGCAGTGAGCAGACCCGGTCGTTACATCGGATCTGAGTATAATACTCCTTATATCCTCCAATCAGCCAAGCTCAGTTGGGCACTCGTTTTCCCGGATCTTTACGAGATAGGCATGTCGCACCAGGGACTGCAGATTCTTTATCATATCCTCAATGGTCTTGAAGACATAGCAGCCGAGCGCTGTTATTGTCCGGCACCTGATGCAGAAACACTAATGCACCACCATAAGATGCCGCTGACATCACTGGAAAGCGGACGATTGCTTACCGATTTCGACCTGATCGGCATAACCCTGCCCCATGAGCTGTGTTATACCAATATTCTGACTATTTTCGATCTCGCCGCCATTCCATTTATGGCCTGGGACAGAGACGGGTCTCAACCTATTGTCATTGGCGGCGGCACCTGTGGTTTTAATCCGGAGCCGATTGCCGAATTCTTTGACGCCGTTGTTATTGGCGATGGAGAGGAAGCGGTTGTAGAATTGAGCGGCCTGATTGAATCACTGAAAAATGATGGCCTGAAACGATCTGACATCATTGATAGACTGGATAGTGTCGAAGGAGTCTACCTTCCTCATCGATATCAGCCGGGCTACGCCAAAGGCGGAAGGATCGATTTCATCGAGCCGGTTGGTGGCGCCCCGTCCAAAGTAAAAAGGAGGGTATTGGCAAATCTCGATAAAATTGATCATTTACGAAAGCCGCTGGTTCCCAACGCCAGAATTGTTCACGATCGATTAGCCGTAGAGGTTGCCCGGGGCTGCACCCGGGGCTGCCGGTTCTGCCAGGCGGGAATGACTTATCGGCCGGTGCGCGAACGCAGCCCAGAACAGATTGTCGATCTGGCCGAACAGGGAATAACTTATTCCGGATTTGACGAAGTTTCCCTGCTTTCCTTATCAACCGGGGATTACAGTTGTCTGCCTGAAGTTCTGCCGCAGTTGATGAAACGTTTTGCCCCTGAGAAAGTCTCGGTTGCCATGCCGTCGATGCGGGTTGGTACCTTAACCAAAGAGCTGATGGCAGAGATACGCAAAGTTAGAAAAACGGGCTTCACCCTCGCCCCGGAAGCGGGCAGCGAACGGCTGCGCCGAACCATCAATAAGGGAATCAGTGAAGCAGACCTGCTTGAGGCCGCCGAACAGGCTTACGCAATGGGCTGGAACCTGATCAAACTCTATTTCATGGTCGGTTTGCCAACCGAAACCGACGCTGATCTGCAGGCCATCATCGCCCTTGTTGAAGAAACCGCACGGGCCGGGACTGTCGGCGGCCGCGGCAGAAAAAAGATTTCGGTGAGCGTCGGCACTTTTGTTCCAAAACCCCACACCCCATTCCAATGGGAGCAGCAGTTATCGATCGAAGAGAGCAAAAAACGTCTATCCTTTCTCAAATCGAAACTACATAAAAAATCGACCACGCTCAAATATCACGATCCGCAGCAGAGCTACCTGGAAGGCATCTTTTCCCGAGGCGATCGAAGACTTGCACCCTTAATCGTCAAAGTTTGGGAAAAGGGTGCCAGACTTGACAGCTGGAGCGACTATTTTGACCTGAACCTGTGGCTTGAAGCTGCTGAAGGGCTTACCCTTGATCTCGATTTTTACCTGCGCGAGCGTGATAGAGACGAGATCTTGCCGTGGAGTCATATCGATCCCCTGGTTGACTCTGAATTCCTGCTGGCAGAACGGCAGAAAAGTTGCAGCCGGGACTATACGCCAGATTGCCGATACCATGATTGCCAGAAATGCGGCTTGTGCGATTTTAAGACCATCATGCCGATCGTTCATAATCGAAAAAGATCCTTGCCGGAATTACAAACCACTGACCAGGCTGAACAAATTGCACGTGAGCCTGACAAGCCCGACAGTCATCACCGTTATCTCATCATCTACTCCAGAACCGGCCGTATCTGTTATCTCGGTCATCTGGAATTTCTTCAGATTATTCAACGAAGTCTCCGCCGGGCAAATTTCAAAACCCATTTCTCCCAGGGTTTCAACCCATCTCCGAAAATCTCTTTCAGCCCGGCTCTGCCGGTGGGTACCATCAGTCATTGTGAATATTTTTCGGTTGACCTTCTCGAGCCGATAACAGATCTGTTGGCAGCGAAAAGTAATCTTAACCAATCACTTCCGGAAGGTCTTGAGATCAACGAAATACTACCGATTGAAGGTCGACTGGTTCAAGACACAATCAACACCTATGAAATCGGACTTCCTTTTCATTTAAGCGATGAGGCATCAGCTCAAATTAACACATGCAGCGATCTCGACAGTCTTGTCGTCGACAGGGTTAGAAAAGGCAAACATAAAGAACTGGACATTCGCCCGCTCATTAAAAATATTGAAATTGTCTCAACACAGAAAATCAGACTTGAAATCATCAGCAGAAGCGCGATGGTCGGCACCAAACCTGCGGAGGTGTTGGCAGCTTTGCTGCAACTCGATGCTCAAACCCTGTTAAACCTTCACATCGTAAAAACTACCTGGTCTGAATTTAACGACTGATCACGCTTGCCTGTATGAGACATTTTATGTTAATAATCAGACCAATACTTAACACTGCCGCGCTGCCCGGGATGCAGCCAAGAACCATCCGTATTTAAAGAGGAGAAAACATGAATAAGAAGATCGTCTTACGCGATGATTAAATGCCCCTGCAATGGTACAACGTTGTTCCCGATCTGCCAGGCGGACTGAAGCCGCCGCTCGATCCGGAAACGAAGGAACCCATGGGGCCGGAAAAGCTGGCTGCCATTTTTCCGATGGGTCTGCTCGAGCAGGAGATGTCTCCTGAGCGATTTATCGACATTCCCGAAGAAGTCCTGGGAATTTTGAAGATATGGCGCCCTTTTCCTCTGGTCCGAGCCACCAATCTTGAGAAAGCCCTGAATACCAAAGCCAAGATCTACTTCAAGAACGAGGGCGTATCACCGGTTGGCTCCCACAAGCCAAATACCGCCGTTGCCCAGGCCTACTACAACCACCGGGAAGGGATTAAAAGAATTGCCACGGAGACCGGTGCCGGTCAATGGGGCAGCGCTCTTGCCCTGGCCACCAACAAATTCGGGATCGAATGCAAGGTCTATATGGTTCGCGTTTCCTTTGAGCAGAAACCATACCGTAAATCGGTCATGCATACCTACGGGGCCAACGTAATCCCCAGTCCGAGCACGGAAACCAACACCGGTCGGGCCATTCTTGAGAAAATGCCCGATACCCCGGGCTCACTCGGCATCGCCATCTCTGAAGCGATTGAAGACGCGGCCTCCAGGGACGATACCAACTATTCCCTGGGTTCGGTTTTAAACCACGTTATCCTGCATCAGTCGATCATTGGCCTGGAGACCAAGAAACAATTTGAAATCGCCGGTGACTATCCGGACGTGATTATCGGCTGCTGCGGCGGTGGTTCAAACTTTGCCGGTCTTGCCGTACCGTTTGTTCCGGACTATCTGGAAGGCAAGAAAATCCGTTTTGTCGGCACCGAACCGGCCTCCTGCCCGACTTTGACCAGCGGACTTCTGGCCTGGGATTTCGGCGATACAGCTCAAATGACGCCGCTGCTCTATATGCACACCCTGGGACACGATTTCATTCCGCCTGGAATCCATGCCGGAGGTCTTCGCTACCACGGTATGGCGCCGATCGTCTCGGCTCTGGTTAGAGAAAAAATTGTTGAACCGCTTCGGCTACAGCAGCTCGAATGTTTTGAAGCCGGCGTGCTATTTGCCCAGACCGAGGGTATCATTCCAGCCCCGGAAACCTGTCATGCAATCCAGGGAGCAATCATCGAAGCTACTAGAGAACCCAATGAGCCCAAAACCATTCTTCTCAATTTCTCCGGTCACGGTCTGATCGACATGGCCTCCTACGATAAATATTTTTCCGGGGACCTTGAAGACTTCGACTATCCTGAAAAACAGATTGCTGAATCGATGGCAAAACTGCCAAAGATTTAACCTGATAGATAAAGACAACGCCAATGCGTTGTTCAAGGCCCATAGCTCTGAGTTTGATTGTCATGCTATGGGCCTTTGTGTTTCTTCCTGCCGCAGACGCTGAATCGGTGTCGGTCAGAGTTTCCGACATGATTGATAATGGCGGCTATATCCTCTCCGCAGGAGGAAAAACGCTGGCCCAACTCAACCCAGACTCCCCTTTTATCCCGGCTTCAACCATCAAAATAGCCACCGCTTTTACGGCCCTGGAACTTCTTGGTCCTTCCCATCAAATCAAAACCGAGTTTTATCTGCGTAACAAGACGCTGTGTATTAAGGGATATGGAGATCCTTATCTGATTTCCGAACAGGTAGCTGAAATTGCCGGGGCTTTAAAACACCAAGGACTGGTCAAACTCAACGGCATCATTTTAGACGACAGTTATTTCAGGCTCGAGGAGTCTGTTGACGGTGCCGGTAATTCAGCCAATCCCTACGATGCGCTGAACAGCGCTCTGACGGTCAACTTCAATTCACTGCCGCTGACCAAATATGAAAGCGGTGTCGTGGTATCGCCAGAACCGCAGACACCGGTTCTCGATATAACCAGGGATGTCGCTTCACAGCTGGAACCAGGCCTGCATAGAGTTAATGTCTCGGCCTTCACCAGGAAAAATAAAACCATTACTCCTCATCGCTACTTTTTTGAACTCTTCTCTTATTTTCTGAGGCAAAAGAACATATCGGTTCAGCCATCTTTCAGCAGAGGGCTGATACGAAGCAGCGACCAACTGCTCTACACCTATCTCAACCCCAAAACAATAGCTGAGATGATCAGAGGATGTTTAAAATTTTCCAACAATTTCATTGCTAACCAGTTGTTTCTCTATAGTGGTGCACAACGATTCGGGCCGCCGGCAACCTGGGTCAAGGCCCGGAAAACAATCCGTGAAACACTTGAAACAACTGGAGGGATCGACCGCAGTCAGTTCACCATTGTCGAAGGCTCAGGTTTATCAAGAAAAAACCGCATCACCCCTGCGGCGATGATCACCCTGCTCGAGGCTTTCAAACCCTATGCATCTCTTTTAAGTACCAAGGAACATATCCTCCTTAAGTCGGGAACAATGACCGGTGTGCATGGATATGCCGGCTATTTCGGAGGGCAAAAACTCGATCCGTTCGTAATACTGCTGAATCAGGAAACAAACACGCGCAAGCAACTATTGATGCATTTGTCAAGCTTGTATAAAAACTCAGGTCTTCTGAAAGAACAATCCGTTGCAAATTGATTCTTATTAATTTATCACTAGTGTCCGGTGAAGTTTAGAATAATTTCAACTGGTTATGAGGATCAGAGTCAACAGGTTTGCAATCTCTTTCTGTAACTAGCTGATAAAGTTCGATATTTTCGAAAGCTGACACACT
>Ga0056106_100074_pt1 | contig 17071 bp, 13 predicted proteins | sample WorMetcrassitun1_FD_77012 | JGI IMG/M metagenome (GOLD analysis project Ga0056106, IMG submission 77012) | Marine gutless worms symbiont microbial communities from Max Planck institute for Marine Microbiology, Germany - Olavius crassitunicatus.1 ... | reverse complement strand
TTTAAACTCCGGAGAATGTTTCCTTCTCTGTTTCTTCATAATTCCTCCTCGATGGTTTAGAGAAACTATGAACAACATACTATAACTTAACCCCTGGTCCTAATGACGGGGACCCTTTCTGATGTCCCGACAGGTATTGCGCCCGGGCAACCGATTTCTGCCGTTCTTCTGACTCAAGCCGCTCGACATGGGTAGCGAATGCTTCACCGCTGAAACAGGCTCTGGCAAAAGAATTGAAAGAAGTACAGGCCGTTTTCGGGATATGCATAAAACAGAGCGGCGATGATAATTGCGGTCGCAGCATCTGAATATCCTTATAGTCTATGGTTGCAATCGGGGTTTTGAACCAGTCAAAATAAAGATGGAATTGGGCATATGATCGCGGGTCAAATTCAGCCGGAAAGCTGAAGTCGAAGGCACAGATGCCGCTTGGATGCAGATCCAGGTCAACAACGTCTTGTCGATATCCGTTATTGGTGAAACGTCCGAGTACGGTATTGTCTGCTGCAGCGACTATGGAGACAGGTTTAGTCTTGTTGAACCTTGTGAAGCACCACCCCGAAATAAACCGGCCATTGATCCTGTCTATTGACCATCGATACAGCTTTTCTGCAATCATCGCCAATCATCGCTTATTAAGAGAGGTGAATAACTTCTAGTAATCTACAGTAGTTTATACTGTTTTTTCATCTCTTTATAAACAAGGGTGGAAACCTGTCTGATCACATTGCCTCTGGTAAGCATCCAGTTACCGTAATTGCTGGCCCGAGAACTGCGTTCGATAACACCTACCAGGGCGTAAGGATACCGTTTTCCCCGTTTATCTCTTGCTACCAGAATGCCCATATCTCCGCACAGATGTGCTGTTGACCCAGTCTTGTTGTAAACCAGGGTCCCTCGCGGAATCGGGGTTCCGTTATAGAGACGATCGCGTCCCGGCAGCGACATCAACCGTCTGATTTCCTTGCCATAGGGCAGTTTATTACTCCACAGGGCCTGGAGAAAGCGAATATAATCTGACGGCTGGGCACTATTTTTATAGGTTCTCCCTCCGGCCGGGATATATTCAACAATTTTGGTCTTTTCAAAAATATATCCATAATGGGCCCGCAGCAATTTCTCGCACTCGGCAGGACCGCCGACCATCTTAATCACCCAGTTGGTTGAAGGGTTGTTGGAACGCTGGATCATCAGTTCCATCCGACGACGGCTCTTCGGCCCGTAGATCAGGAAGCCCTCCTTTACCTTATGGAAAAAAGCCAGGGCCACAAACGGCTTGATCATACTGGCAGCCTGGAACACCTGATCGGCGTTAATATCGACGATGGACTTGCCCCGGGTGAGATCATAAACCATCCAGCCCGTTTTCTCATCACTGGCCAGCTTGCCTTTCTTACGCAGTTTTTTGATAAACTGCTCTATTGATGCCTCAAAACTGCCGGCGGCGGGAGTCAAGGCGATTTCTCTGTGTTTGGATGCGGGCGGTTGACTCGATGGTGAAGGCCTGGTTTTGGCAACTGATTTAACCACCTTCTCGGATGGTTTAGACGGTGCAGGTGGTTTGACGGCTACAGGAGCCGGCCTCACAGAAGTCGATTGCTCATCGTCTAGGTGCGAAGACTCACCAAAAACAATCGGGTGATTTTTCTCCGCTATTATGGTGGTGGAAATTTTTTTCCGTTTTAGCAGCCTGGCATGTTTTCTAGCCACCTTGTAGGTGGATGATCGGTCGCCCCGGCGCCGGTAAATCAAGGTGTAATTATTTTTATCCGTTTGCTCGATAAAGAGGTTCTTGCCAACCTCATTGCCCAGATAATTATAGACACGGGCGTAGCGTTTCTTCAGGTCTTCCAGATTCGGGCCCAGGCCGTAGCTGACATTGTAGAGCTCATAATAGCCGCTGTCCTCAACGGCAAAACATTCAGACAAATCTGCATTCCGCAGTATCTCACTGTGTTTGACCATAAGTTGAGCCGAACTCAACGCCGTTCCGTTATGATCATAAACAATACCGTACCCTCCCACCTTACGACCAACAATTCGTAAACGGGGTGCGACATTCGATCCCAGTGTCTCTTCCAACTGATTCTGGTAGTCGAGGACGTTGTTCAGGTTGTCGTCCCAGATATAGGCAATATCGTATCGAACCGATTTGGAGAACAACGGACAGGGAGCGATGATCAAAAACAGAACGACAATGGAGAAACTGAGGGAAAATGCTCTTAACATACTGTATTAATTAGATTAATTTTCATTCCTGATTTATGGCTCGACAAGTATAACAGAACCTGGCTTCTATCTCTGCTAAAAAATGTAAAAATTTGACTATTACAGGGACCCGTTTTTTTATTGCTCATTTCAGTAACTTCTTTTACGACTATTGCCCCCGGTCCCAAGGTCTGTTATATCAATCATGGCTATAAAGATTTGGCTATCATGAAAAATTGTCTTTTGGGCTCAAAATCTTAATTTTTCAAGGTAGCCTATTATATTAAGTAACGTTTTTAAAAGATTACGATCCAAACTGATGCAGTACCTTATTATTTGTTTTTTTCTGTTGTCACTGATGTTTGTACAATCTGGGGCAGCTGACGAGCAGGCAGAAGAACCCCTGTCAATATCTCCGGTATCGCAACCGATAAAATATGATAATGTGGTGGAAACCGTTATCATCAACAATGAACGGTATCAGGTTCCGGCCCCGTGGGCCGGTAATCGGCTATTCCCGACTCCAAAGAATCTCGATGAACTGCAACGGATTCCGGAAGAGTTCACCTATCAGGGCAGCGAGATCTATATCCTTGCTGAAGCCTACCCGTCGCTTATCAAGATGCTGGAGAAAGCCCGCCTCGATTCCATTGATCTGAAAGTTGAGTCGGCCTATCGAAGCATGCACTACCAGACACGCATCTTCATCCGTATGTTGGATAAGGGAAGATCATTTGATGACATAATCCGTTATGTAGCGCCGCCTGGGTACTCACAACACATGCTCGGCACGGCTATGGATTTCTATCCAAGCAATTGGCAATATGCCGAAACCGAGCAGTACCAGTGGCTCCGGGAAAATGGTAAAGAATTCGGTTTTGAAGAGACTTTCTCAAAAAACAACCGCTATCACATGCCCTGGGAGGCATGGCACTGGAACTACACCGGAAAAACCATTGAGGTAGACTCGGTAGCCGAAGGTATCAGTCCCGAACCAGAGAAAGTAATATCAAACTAAAGGTACCTTGAAAAATTGTGATGGGCTGGCTGGTCAATCAGCTTTTGCGGTTTCCGTTTTTTTCGACAATAAGCCTGTTCAACAGTGACTCCACGTAGGACAGGTGTTTGTCCATTCTCCTATGGGCCAGTTCTTCATCTCGGGCTTTAATGGCCTCAACGATATTACAGTGCTGCTTATACATGAATTCTGTCTCATCATCGTAATAACAGAGACCGACTTTCTCCCTGAGAAGATCGTAGATTGAAAACATCAGATGAGTCTGGATCTTATTTTGGGTCGCCTCGGCAATGGCCAGATGAAAAATAGCATCTTCTTCGGTGAAAGAAGTATTGTCCTTTAACTTTAGGCTCATCTGTTCGAGGCAATTCTCTAACCGTTCGATATCAGCCTCTGTCGCCCGTTTAGCGGCAAGCCTGACATTTCCCGTTTCAATAATGGCTCGTGCCTCGATAAGCTCCAGGGCGACCTTGATGTCTTCTTTTAATAGGTGGTGCAGAGGTTCGGTGATATTGCTGGGCACCAGCGATTTGACCCTGGTTCTTCGACGTTGGGCCATCTGGACAAAGCCCATGGTAGACAATGTGTTCAAAGCTTCGCGCAACGTCGGCCGGCTGACGTTGAACACCTTCATGAGCTCCCGTTCAGGAGGAAGAGCATCACCCGGCTTCAGTTGGCCGTTGGCAATCAGGCTTTTGACCTGATCGACAATCTGGGCCGAAACCTTCCGCTGTTCAATAGCTCTAAAGACCTTGTCTTCCATAGTTTTTAAAATTCCGATAAGTGAAGGGGATTCATCAGCCTCCCCTTCACTCAAACTTGTTGTAAATATTAGCCCCCTGCTCCTTATTCAGCCATTGCCTTCAACATAATGTAGCGATCAATGACTTCCTGTTCGATCTTGGCCCGCAGCCGCTTTGACTCTTCCGGATGACTCTTTTCAAGAGCGGAAAATCGGACTTCGCTCGACAGGAATTCCTGCAGCGTGCCATTGGGCTCTTTGTAATCCAGCGTAAATGGATTCTTGCCCTCGTCGACCAGGCTCGGGTTGTAACGGAACATCGGCCAATAGCCGCTTTCAACGGCCAGCTTGGCTTCATTTTGGGTTTTGCCCATACCGGCCCTGAGACCGTGGGCGATACACGGTGCATAACAGACGACCAGTGACGGTCCCGGGTGTTTTTCAGCTTCAGTAAAGGCTTTCATCATCTGCTGTTTGTTGGCACCCATGGAAACGGAAGCGACATAGGCGTGACCGTAGGTGATGATCATTCGGGCCAGATCTTTCTTGGAAACCTTTTTACCGGAGGCGGAATATTTAGCCACCGCACCGATTTGTGTTGCCTTGGAGGACTGACCGCCGGTGTTGGAGTAAACCTCGGTATCCATCACCAGGATATTGATATCCTCACTCTGGGCCATAACATGATCAAGACCACTGTAACCGATATCATATGCCCATCCGTCACCACCAAAAATCCAGTGTGACTTCTTGGTGAACAACTCCTCTGAATTACCAATCTCCGTCAACAGGTCGTTGCCGGCCATATCCTTCAAAAGTTCTTTGAGTTTATCGCCGGTTTCCCGTGATCTCTCGGCATCGTTCATAGCCCCAAGCCAAGTCGTAAAGGCTTCCTTGAGCTCGGCAGGAATATCTGATTCGATTGCCTTTTCAACTTTACTGGCAAGTGCGTTTCTTCTCGTACCATACGCAAGTGCCATGCCATAGCCAAACTCGGCGGCATCCTCAAACAACGAACTGGCCCAGCCGGGTCCGTGCCCGTCGGCATTGGCGCAGTATGGAGACGAAGGCGCGGAGCCGCCCCAGATTGAACTACAACCGGTTGCGTTGGCAACGGTCATACGCTCGCCGAACAACTGAGTCAGGACCTTCACGTAAGGTGTCTCGCCGCAGCCGGCACAGGCACCGGAGAACTCAAGCAGCGGTTGATAGAACTGGCTGCCTTTGATCGAATCACGGCTCATGATTCCGCCTTTGTACGATACCGTCTGTGAGAACTCAAAATTCGGTACTTCCTGCTCGGTCTGGGTTACGGTCGGTTTCATTTCCAGAGCTGTATTCTTGGCAGGGCAGATATCGGCACAGTTACCGCATCCCTGACAATCAAGAGCATTTACCTGGATTCTGAACTGAAGCCCTTTAACGGCTTTACCGACTGCTGGTATTGTTTCAAACGTAGCCGGAGCATCCTTGAGTTCATCGTCGCTAGCCAGAACCGGAATAATAGCAGAGTGCGGACAGACGAAAGCGCACTGATTACACTGAATACACTCTGCCGCTATCCATTCGGGAACGCTGACCGCTACCCCGCGCTTCTCATAACGGGCGGTAGAGGTCGGAAAAACACCGTCCGGCGGAAAAGCGCTGACCGGAAGATCGTCGCCCTTGAGGGCTTGAACCGGACGCATGATTTTGTCGACATACTCGGTGGTCTCGGGTTTGGCCGCTATACTGCCTGAAGCCTGGCCCCAGGAATCGGGTATATCGACTTCAATCAGATTATCGAGGGTGTTGTCAACGGCGTTGATATTCATGGCAACAATGTGATCACCCTTTTTACCGAAGGTCTTCTGGATGTCTTTTTTGAGCAGGTCAATCGCTTCTTCAATCGGCAGCACGTTTGCCAGTTTGAAGAAACAGGTCTGCATGATCATATTGATGCGTCCGCCGAGACCGACCTCCTGGGCCAGATTGATCGCATCGACGGTAAAGAACTTGAGTTTTTTGTCGTAGATAGCCTTTCTCAGGTCGCCCGGCAGATGTTCTTCCATCTCCTCTACTGACCAGGGGCAGTTGAGCAGGAAGGTTCCCCCTTCTTTAATACCCTCGAGGACATCGTAAATGTTTACATAGGTCGGGTTGTGGCAGGCTACGAAATCAGCCTCGTTGATCAGATAGGTCGACTGGATCGGAACATCACCGAAACGAAGATGGGAAATGGTAATACCACCCGATTTTTTCGAGTCGTAGGCAAAATAGCCTTGGGCATACTTATTGGTGTTGTCGCCGATAATCTTAATGGCGCTCTGGTTAGCACCAACAGTTCCGTCGGCTCCGAGTCCCCAGAACTTGGCTCTGATATTTCCTTCCGGCTCGGCCTTGAAATCGTCGACAACCGGCAGTGACAGGTTGGTTACATCGTCATTGATACCGACGGTGAAGCGCTTTCTGGGCTTGCTTGCCGCCATGTTGTCATAGATGGCTTTGACCATGGACGGATTGAACTCTTTTGAACTCAAGCCGTAACGACCGCCCATAATCTTTGGCGGGGCAACACCTTTGTCTATATAGGCAGCGCAGATATCGGTATAAAGCGGCTCACCGACTGCTCCCGGTTCCTTGGTACGATCGAGAATGGTGACCGCTTGAGCGGAATCGGGCACAGCAGCCATAAAGGCATCGATATCAAATGGACGATAGAGTCGAACCTTGACCAGACCGACTTTCTCACCCTGGCTGGTCATGGCGTTGACCGTTTCTTCGATGGCCTCACAGCCGGAACCCATGGCGACAATGACGCGGTCAGCCTGGGGATCGCCAACATAGTCAAAGAGATTGTACGTACGGCCGGTCAACTTCGATATCTGCTGCATATACTTGGCAACGATACCGGGGGTGGCCAGATAGTACTTGTTGCAGGCTTCACGGCTCTGGAAATAGATATCTGGATTCTGGGCTGTTCCCCTGGTATCCGGACGCTCCGGGTTGATAGCCCGCTTTTTGAAGGCCCAGTAAGCTTCCCAGTTGAACAGTTTGGCCATGTCTGCGTAATCGATGATCTCTATTTTCTGGATCTCATGTGAGGTCCTGAAACCATCGTAAAAATGTAGAAACGGTACCGATGCCTCGATTGTTGCCAGATGCGCAACCAGCGCCATATCCATTACTTCCTGGACGGAGCTTGAAACAATCTGGGCAAAGCCGGTCTGGCGGGTGGCCATGACATCTGCCTGATCACCAAAGATGGACAAGGCGTGGGCCGACAGCGAACGAGCGGTAACATGGAAAACCGATGGCAGTAACTCGCCGGCGATTTTGTACATATTGGGTATTTTAAGGAGAAGTCCCTGAGAGGCGGTAAAGGTACAGGTCACCGCACCACCGACCAAAGAGCCGTGGACCGCGCCCGCAGCACCGGCCTCGGACTGCATCTGCTTCACATTCAAGGTTTCGCCGAATATATTCTTTCTGCCTGCAACTGCCCAGGCATCAGCAATCTCTCCCAGCGGGCTCGAAGGAGTAATCGGGTAAATGGTTGCTACCTCGCTCATGCCATAGGCTACGTGACATGCTGCGGTATTACCATCAATCGTTTGCATTTTACCGTTCACCAATTCACCTCAACTTTATTAGTTGTGTTCAATCACCTTGTTGCCTGAAACAGTTTTGAGCACAGGGAAGGTGTTAATCATGCAGACCTCCAGCCACTCATCATGGCCGGGGATGCACATACCTGACAAAATTAAAAACGCAGACAAACGGGTTTGTGGTAAGACAAACAGTGTGCCTGCAAAATAACTTGCTTTCTATATACTCTGTCATCAAATTCCGGGTGACAAAGTACCACGCGTATCATCAAAACACTAATCTTTTATCCTGTGCTGTTCCCCACAGTTACATCAGCCTTCAAGTGATGTGCGTCGATCGACAGAACACTTGTAATAGTTGGCCTCAGAGCCCATTAAGACTGCCTTGATGTCTCTGGTCAGTGCAGGTGCACTGGACAGACTATGACCCAAACTATTAGATAATGATCGTTTCAGCAAGTTATCTGAAGGTATGGTTCACGATAAATACTTATTCTAAGTATCAGCGAACTTGATCTGTAATAATCCCCCGTTATTTTAATATGATGCAGACAATATCAATTTTTCTACCGCTCTTGCCTGCGCTTATCATTTGGAGTCCAACTGTCGACCCGCTCAGCACGGGCGTGTCAGGCACCAATGCTCTCCTTATAGGCGGTCATCTCGGAAATATGGAAGATCTTCGTTTTCAGACCATGTTTCCTGATTCCCCAGGCCAGCTGAATCATACAGGCCGGACAACTGGTAACTAAAATGTCGGCTTCCGTCTTCTCTAAGTTATTGATCTTACGATCGAGAACCTTCTGGGACAGATCGTAATGGGACAGCGCATACGAACCGGCACCGCCGCAGCACCAGTCGGATTCAGCCATTTCCCTGAACTCGACATTGGCCAGACTCTGCAACAACTCCCTGCTCTCTGATTTGATCCCCTGTCCGCGGACGGCATGACAGGGATCGTGATAGGTAACAACAACCTTATCGCTTTGTGAGACCACTTTTTGAACCGCCTCAGTTCCTGCATGAGCGTCGTGGTAACTGTCGACAAGTTCCTTATCTTTGTCTTCACGGTTGCCGAATTTTGAACTGTATAAAAACTCAACCACGTCCTTGATTTTTGATCTGGTCTTGTCAATCAATTCAAGTTTTGCCGGCTCGTCTGCAAATACCTTTTTGTAATCTTTGAGAAAGGAAGCACAGCTTGAGCAGTCGGTGACAATTACGTCAACTTCAGCCTCGGCAAAAGTTTTCAGGTTCTTCTCTGCCAACACTTTGGTGTTGTCGATATCTCCATAGCTCCACGGAGGCAGTCCGCAGCAGCAGTTATTTAAAACCGTCACTGACTTACCGATTTTTTTCAGAGACTCAAAAGTGGCTTTACCTGTGTCAACCTGAATCACATCAACACCGCAGCCAACAAAGTAACCTATTCGCAGGCTGGCCCCTTCCCCTTCATAGGTCTGCGGTGTGACCGTTCCCCGAAACGACGTCATCGGCAGTTTTTCTACAATTCCTTCGGCTTTGGGCAGATCTCTTCCGAAAATACGAAGCAGGCCCAGGGCATTGGCTAACTTGGACGCGCCACTGTTTTTGCCAAGGGCGGCCGTCCTGGCGGCCAGGTGCAGCCGCTTCGGATGGGGCAGCAGGTGTTCGAACAGCAGCCGGTGGGCAGGTTTTTTACCGACGTTGTCAAAATATTCAGCCCGGGCATTTAGTATCAGATCTGCGGTCGGGACCGAGCCAAAACAGTTGGTGGTACAGGCCCCACAGCCAAGACAGGTGAACAGCGGATCTTCCAGTTCATCATTCCACTCGATCCGCTCTTCAATGATTCCCCGCAGCAGGGCAAGACGTCCCCTGGCAACTCCCGATTCATGTCCGGTAGCTCTGAAAATCGGACAGGCGACATGACAAAATCCGCATTTATTACATTTTGCAATAGCATCATAATTTGCTGACACAGTCATGGATTCATTCCTCATGGTTTATTTCATTTAATATTCAGTATCAGAATCTCATCGTCCTATCACACCCTGCCCGGTAACGCGCCCGGCGCGAAAACTTTTTGGGGATCAAGGGCATTTTTGATCAGATGACTGAGCTGCCAATCCGGACGGGAAGATCCGAACAAATCATTTTCCTTAGCAAATGCTTCAGGTGCTTTAAGCAGCCTGCAGTGCCCTTTACATGTAGATGACAGCGCATCAATTTTTGACCATTGCTCATCTGTTAAAACATCAAAGCCCGCATAGATTCGACCGCCGGCCACATCAAGCAGCAACTCCGAAAACTTGGCAATCTGAGACAGCTGGGCAACAAATCCTGCACCTTGTTCAATGACAACATCTGCCTGCAAAACAAAAAGGGTTGCCCAGATTGATGAAAAGACATCTTTCAAATAGCCCTCGAGAAGAGGATAGTCCTCAGCAGCTCCAAGCGTCAGGTTGCCTGATTTCATAACCTCGCGGCAACGCTCAAGCTGGGAGTCAACCACCATTTCCAAGCCTTCGAAACCAACCGACAGCGTCGCCTGATCGACTTCCGGCGATACGGTGACCAGGGCAGCCAGAAGATGTGAGTTGACAATTTTCAGGGCCGTTGCAAAACAATCATCAATACTTCCCGTTGCCGAGATTTTCTTGCAGATCTCCGGCCTGGTTCCTGTTTTCCAGGTCGCCTCAGTTATGAACCCCAAGGTTCCCATCGAGCCGGTCAAGAGCCTGGTCATATCGTAACCGGCAACATTTTTCACAACCTTGCCTCCGGCCGATACCATGCTGCCGCTGCTGTCAATATACTGCAGTCCCAGAAGCATATCCCGTGGAGCACTGTAGGCCAGTCTCTCCGGGCCGACTGCCGCTGTTGCTACAACGGCGCCGATGGTGGTGTCGCCATCGCCAAACGGAGGCCTGATCGGCAGCCACTGATTCTGCTCTCCAAGCTTTTCCTGCAGTGCACCAAGAGTTACACCGGAACCAACGGTTATAAACTGATTGTCCTTATCGTATTCGATAAAATCAGTCATTTTCAAAGAGTCGATCACCACACTCTCTTTGTTGATCAGATTACCCAGGCCGTTAAACGCACCTTTGCCGGCAACTCTGAGTGATTTCTTCTCAGCGGCTGCTCTGCGAACAGCCTCCATCGCTTCGGCAACGCCGGCCGCATCTTCTCCGCCCAGACGTTTAAGTACCGTTGGTTTACTGTCGGGAAGCTTGTCGGCTCCCTCCGGTGGAAGCGGAATAATTTTAGTGGGGTTGAGAAGATTCTTCGGATCAAATGCCTTCTTCACCGTTTGTTGGGTATTTAGATCATGCCCGGAGAAGATCATCTTCATCGCCTCCCGCTTTTCTTCGCCGATACCATGCTCGCCTGAAATTGTGCCGCCAAATTCGGCACAGATTTCCATGATGTTCCAGCCGGCCTTGTGGACCTGCTCCAGTTCTTCCTGGTTTCTGGAATCAAACATCAGCAGGGGATGCAGGTTACCGTCGCCGGCATGAAACACATTCGCCACCGGGCAGCCATACTGATCCGAGGTCTCTTTTACCCGTTTCAGAACGGCGGGGAGATCGCTGCGTAATACGCAACCGTCATTGACAAGATAGTTCGGAGACAGATTGCAGATTGCCCCGAAAGCACCCTTCCGTCCTTCCCAGAGCAGCTCACGCTCTTCCTGATTCTTGGCAGTGCGTACCTCACGGCAACCGGTTTCCATACAGATCTTATCCACCTGTTCGGCCTGTTCTTTGAGACCGGTTGTGATGCCTTCAACCTCAATAATCAAAACGGCGGCGGCATCGATTGGATAACCGCAGGATCCTCCTTTTTCAACGGCCTGGATGATGGTGTTATCCATCATTTCAAGGGTCAGCGGAACAATTCCCGCCCGCATGATCTCGGCAACCGTTGTGGCAGCATTGGAGACGTCATCATAAATGGCCAGCATGGTGATTACCGATTCTGTCTTGGGGACGATTCTGACGATAATTTCCGTAGCAACGCCCAGGCATCCCTCACTGCCGACCATAAGGCCGCGGACATCGTAGCCGGGAGGATCAAGCGAAGGACCGGCGATATCGACGATCTGACCGTCCGCCAGAACAGTTTTCATGCCGAGAATATGGTTGGAGGTAACGCCGTATTTCAGACAGCGTGGCCCGCCCGAATTTTCACCGATATTGCCGCCGATCGTTGCAACTTTCTGACTGGCAGGGTCCGGGGCGTAGAACATGCCCAGCGGGGCAACCGCCTCCTGAATCTCGAGGTTGGTGACCCCGGTCTGGGCCACCGCATATTTACTCTGAGGATGGATCTCGAGGATCTGGTTGAAACGGGATAAGACGATAACCAATCCCTCAAAGCGGATAATGGTGCCGCCGGACAAGTTGGTGGCAAAACCGCGCCCGACATTGGGAATTCCGGCGCTGTGCGCCTCCCTCATAACTTTTGAAACTTCTGCCGTCGATCTGGGAAAAACAACGAGCCCTGGTTTACCGGCCACCAGAGATGCATCATAGGAATACAGCTCCATGTCAGCTTGAGAGGATCTCACATATTCCTTGCCGACAATTTCCTCCATTTTCTTGACGAAATTTTCACTAATCATTCCGTTCCTCCTCGGACCTCGGATTTATAAATTTCAGGGTTTAGCCTACTAATTATGCTTATTCCAGGAAACGGCGAGAAAAGCTCCCGTCTCTCTACCGTCGGCCTGACCTTCCGCTTCGATTTGACGAGCCAGAACAGGCTCGTCTTTCTTCTGAAAATGTATTGCCGTCTTCATCTTTGCCCCATCAGGAACCAGTCTTCTCATTTCAGCGGGGGATCTGAAAACCATTGATTTAAACAGTTCATGGCCGTTATCCGCCTTTTGCAATCTACGTTCAGCCCATGGGCTTAGTCTGTTCAGGGTGGTTAGAACGATAGTTCCCCCGGTTTTGGTAACTCTTTGCAGTTCCGCCACTGCCGCCTGTCCATTGTCGATGAACTCAATGGCTGTCATTGAATATACCTTGTCGAACGAACCACTGGCAAAGGGGAGATCAAGCATATTGCCGGCCATTGGAGAAAACTGATGGTCGTGAAAACGGGAGGCTGCCGTGGCGATCATCGGTATCGAGATATCGACGCCAACCACCTCGGCTCCTGAAAATAAAATGTCGCCTGTGAAAATTCCGGTTCCACAGCCGACATCAAGAACAAAGTCACCCAGCTGAGGCGCAAGCATTTCATGCAGCAGGTCGGCTTCATATTTCTGAACAAGCTTGCCGATTGGGGTCTCAAACCATTGATTGTATCGGCTTGGCCAATCGTCAAAAAGCTCTCTGGACCTGCTCGCCTCAGCCTGCATAAATACTGATTAGCACATGATATTTTAATAAAGTTTACCTTGAAAAATCAGGGGTTTTGTTCAAGGTAGTCTTAAGATTTCAATACAACAGGTTATGACATAACCGAGTTAATTTTTCCTTTTAACGTTGCTTTCTTGTCCCTGCGGTCATCGACTTTAAGCTCGATGATGATTCTTTCCGCACCCTCATCGAGCTGTGCCTGACGAATCCTGTCGATCAGATCAAACAATTCCTTCAGATCAGGTACCTCAACAGAGGTCGACATGCCTCCAATCTGATAAGTGTATCCTGATTCTTCTATTATCTTGACGCCCTTTTTTACAAACCTTCCCAGACTGACACCCACGCCAATCGGATAAACGGACAATTGTGCGAGTATCATAGATTTCTCCCGGCCGAATCATAGTCCGTTGAGGAGCCGGCCTGCCGGCAAGCTCCTCAACTGTGATGTATAAGGCTCGACTCGTCTCTACTATTGAGCGGCTTTTGCCTCTGCCTCTTTAATCTCTGCCATGGTACGCAGAATCTGGAGGGCATTCTCGTAAACAGGTGTATCAACCATCTTACCAAGATAAGTTACCGCCGCCGTACCTTTGGCGATACCTTCCTCTTCAAATACCTTCTTGATACCTTCTGCCCATTCAACACTCTCGGCCGACGGCGTATAGATTACGTGTGAAGGTTCGATCTGGCTTGGATGAATCAGCATGCGGCCCTCATAGCCCATCTGACGCCCTTCTTTGGTACTCACGTCAAACGCCGCCGTGTTCTTGAAAGCGACAAACGGGCAGTCGATGGCAACACAGCCGGCGGCGCGGGCAGCGACTGCAGTGTGGTAACGAGCATACAACTGTTCCTGACCTTCCGAGGTCAGCTCAACGCGCATATCTTTGGTGTAATCAACGGCACCGAAAATAAGTGAATTGACTCGGGGGCTGGCAGTTGCAGCGGGATAGGCGTTCATACAACCTTTAGCGGTTTCGATCAGCAGCTGAATGGCGACGCTGCCAACTTCCATTCCCCGGCGCTGCTCAAGCTCTGCGAGCTTCCAGTCCAGCCGCTGAACATTTTCGGCACTTCCGCATTTAGCCAGACAGACACCGTCGAGGCCCGGGTGAACGATGGCTTCAAGATCATCGTTGGTCATTTCGGTTTCCCAGTTGTTGATACGCACATACAGATAAGGAGCAACCTGATTGACCCGGTCACTTTTCAGATATTGCTGAATCATATCCCGTCCTTTGGCTTTCTCCGCCGGTGGTACGGAATCTTCCAGATCAAGTGTCACTACATCAGCGGCGATGGTTGGCGCTTTACCAACCATTTTCTCATTATTGCTCGGGACATAAAAAACTGATCTCATTACAGCCATGGCACATCCTCCTTTTTCAAATATTATACTGCGATTAATTCCTTGATTTTTGGCGCAATTTCTTCAGGGCTGTCTACTACGTAAGCCCCGGCTTCAGTCAGAGCTTTAATCTTGCCCTGAGCAGTTCCGCGGCCTTTTTCAACAATACTTGAGGCATGAGAGAAACGCATCCCCTCTGGGGCCCAGGCTCCGGCAATGAAAACAACCAGGGGCTTGGTAAACTCTTTGTTGGCTACGGCTTCAGCGGCCTCTTCTTCTAGAGTTCCGCCAATCTCACCAAACACTGCAACAGCTTTAGTCTGCTCATCTTTCTCAAATTCCTTGAGGACATCGGCCATGGTCAGTCCCAGTACCGGCTCGGTACCGATATGCAGGGCCGTGGAAATTCCCAGACCGGCCACCTTGAGTGCCCATGGTACTGTACCGGATTGTCCACCGCTTCGCGAGATAACACCGATCGAACCTGGACCAAACAGCATTGAGGCCCAGTCGACACTGCCGCCAAGCCAGCCAACTACAGCCTTGCCCGGGGTAATCATGCCGAGACTGCCGGGCCCGAGCAGACGGACATCATTTTTCCTGGCATAAGTGACCATATCTATTACGTCATGGACCGGAATACGTTCAACCGGAGAACAGACAAATTTGATGCCGGCATCGATCGCCTCGTAAACCGCTCCCCTCAATGCAGGACCGGGGATAAAGGTAACTGATGCATCTATCGGCCCCTGGGCCCTGATCGCTTCTTTAACCGTATTGTAAACAGGGATTCCATGAACTTCCATTCCACCTTTGCCCGGGGTAACACCGGCAACGACTTTGGTACCGTAATCCTGCATGTACTTGGTCCGCAGGGAGCCTTCCCTGCCGGTCATGCCCTGAACCACTACTGTTGTATTTTCATTCAATATTATAGCCATGATTCCCCCTGCTTACTCTGTACCATATTTTTTTCGATATGCATCCAATCCCTCAACGGGAGCCTCGATGGTGATCGCCGAATTACCGCGGAACCAGCAGGCATACTCGCAGGCCAGACATTCGGTTCCTTTTCTGGCAATTTCTTCACTGCTACCTTCGACCTCCGGTTTACCGTCCTTGAGCACCAGAATTCCCCTGCTGTAGGTACTACATGCCTCGACACAGGCGTGGGTTTCACAGCCTTTACACTTTTCTTCATCTATGATGATTTTTATCGTTCTTTCAGAAAATTCCATCGCTATCTCCCCTTATCTCCCTTTTAAGCTGCAGCCTTATCTTTACGGTATTCCTCGACCAGTGCCTTCACCCTGCCGCCGATAAAGGTGGCATCATAGACATGTTGGCGATCATATATCTCCACCCGATCACCGAATTCAGCCAAACCTTCTTTGAGTATCTGCTGAGACTGTTCTTCCTTGTTTCCACAGAGCAGCAGAACAACAGGAAAACCGGGACGCCTGGGAAGTTCTTCCTTGAGCGCTTTGACGAGACCGTGAGCATGGTGCCACTGTTCCTGATTGGCCATCATGAATCCAGACAGGAAATAACCCTCGATATTTGGCTGAGACATGATCAGTTTTACCGTGCGATACACTTTCGAAGCAGTCGGATTACCGCTGGTATCGGCATAATCGGCAATCTTGAGACCGACCTTGTTGAGTGCATCCATACCGAGCATCGCTGCCCCGCCACCGATACCGTGATAGCCGACATAACCACCGGCGGCAGTTTCTTCAGGTAACGCCATTTCGGCAATATAGCTGGTGCCGCGGAAATCACTGGCCTCGTAGGACCAGCCCATCAAATCAAGTTCAGTAGGTTCTTTCAAAAACTCGCGGCCTATTTTGATACCGAATTCAGGATGCCTGAAGACGGCCTGATCATCAACCTCCATACGACAGTCAGCGGCATAGACCTTGCCTTCTTCAGTAAGAACGAGCGGGTTGATCTCCAGTGCCCGACAGTCATTTTTCCTGAAAGCATTGTACAGTTTCAAAACCACATCGGCCAACGGTCTTAAAGATGCACCCTTGACGCCCATGGAAACACACATATCAAGGGTGTCGTGCATCATCAGTCCTTTGATGACATCTACATTCAAGGTTGCGATCTTGTCTTCTGGTACCGACTCAATATCCACCCCCCCTTCCGGGCTGAACATCAGGACCGGGCCACGGACATCTTGCGCCGAGTTAATAATAAGCCCGGCGTAGAACTCCTGCTTAATAGCAAGCTGTTCTTCAACCAGTACCTGCTTAACCGTCAATCCCTTGATTTCCATGCCGAGGATCTCACCAGCTGCCTGGCCGGCTTCCTCAGGGGTAGAGACAAGCTTGACCCCGCCTGCCTTGCCACGACCGCCGGCAAGTACCTGGGCCTTTACCACAACCGGCTTACCGATTTTTTCGGCCGCTGCCACGGCCTCTTCCGGACTATTGGCCACTTCACCTTCAGGGACAGGCATGCCGGCCTTCTTGAAATACTCTTTGCCCTGGTATTCTAGAAACTTTGCCATAATTCCTCCGTTATCACTGTTATCACTGATAAGATTGTCAACCGTTGTCAGGAACCGTACCTTTGTCGATTATCGATACCGTTAGCTGAACCACACCGGGGTCATCTAAACACTGGTAAGACCAGAGTAAATTCTCATTTTAGCAAGCGAATGCCAAGTTGTTTTAATTGCCTCTAGGAGCCTGTCGGAGAAAAACGCCCTCCGACTATAAAATATACATGTAAAATATTGTAATTTATTTTAAAATAGCAGCATGAAAATCAAATCTCGCTTTAAGCCGTACAGCCCCGACC
>Ga0056106_100073_pt1 | contig 17166 bp, 13 predicted proteins | sample WorMetcrassitun1_FD_77012 | JGI IMG/M metagenome (GOLD analysis project Ga0056106, IMG submission 77012) | Marine gutless worms symbiont microbial communities from Max Planck institute for Marine Microbiology, Germany - Olavius crassitunicatus.1 ... | reverse complement strand
TGATGGTTCGTGGCCCCGATAAGGTTATGATGCACCTGATGTTTGGGGTTGTCGCTTTGTTTGCGGATCAACTCCTTAAATTGACTGGTTACTGATGAAATGAGTTTTGCAAGAGGCTCATATGTTTGATCATTAATTTGACAATTCAAATTTTCTGATAAATTTCAACTTAATCCGCCTACTGTTTCCGGTATCAAAGAGGTTGCCTCTATACTCACCAGTTGCTAGTATAACAGATACAGGGATTGATTGCGGAAATATGAGTTTAAACTCGCATATTTGCAACTTTACAATACGCATCGTATTGCTGTTAACAATGTTACTTATCACCATTTTCCCTGAGAGGGCGTCATGGTTCGAAGCCGTTCCAACAATAGTAAGAGAAAGAAAGAAAAGCAGGCGAGCACACGTGTCAGGGCCCGCGGTATAGACGAACTGGCGCAGCGACTCCTGCAGGTTGAAACCGAGCTGAACTCAAACATTCCAACCACTATTTGGATAAGTGACCTGCATGGCGAAGGGGATCGATTTAAATCAATTCTGCGAGGACGTTTCGGTGTCTTATACCAAACCTGTCGTGAAGGTCTTCCCAACACCTTCACTGCTGATAAAGTTCAGTATCTGGTGAGAATTATCAGACAGCAGCAATACCTGCCCGACAAATCCATCAGAATGGACAAACAGGATGTTATTCTCTGCCTCGTCCAGATCTTAAAATATAAACTTACCAACGCCCGTTACGAGGTTGAAGATATTCTAATGCCGGAGTTCCGTGATACGATCTCACGATTGTTATCCAGGTTGCCGGTTCCAGATCCTATTTTTGAAGAAGGAATTATCTCTGCACGACTGATCACCCACCTGTGTCATGCTATCCGAAACGTTCTGCTCGATCGTATCCAGGTTTTAGGGGACGTCTTTGACCGCGGCCCCCAGCCGGATAAAATTATTCGCTTTTTGTCCTCGGTACCCTATCGCCGCATCGTCGATTATGTCTTTGGCAATCACGATATTCTCTGGATGGGTGCAGCTTCAGGAAACCGATCTTTAATTGCTGAAGCGATCCGCATAACCTGCCGGTATGATCACTTCGAGTTTATGGACCGGCTTGATTTTGATATTTCTCTACTCGAATCTTTTGCCGTTTCGACCTACCCTTCTGATAAGGTGACCGGCAATTTCAAGGCCAAAACCGACAAGGGCAAATCGATGGAAAAGGCCCTGAGTGTTATTCAGTTCAAACTCGAAGAACAGACCATAAAGAATTTTCCCGATTATCAGATGGAGTCTCGTCTCTGGCTCGGCAAGCTGGCGGCAATGCTAAATAAAAATGATACCGAAGGGCTTAATGACAGCTATTTCCCAACCATCGATCCTGGTAATCCTAGAACTCTGTCGACCGAGGAAAAAGAGGTGATAGAAGACCTGGTCAGTCAATTTGTCACCAACCGAAAACTGAAGCGGCTCCTCAGTTATCTTTTCAACATCGGGAACACCTACTCTATCTATAACGATATTCTCAATATTCACGCCCTGGTACCGTCCACCAGTGACGGCGATTTTGATGAATTCCTGGGACAAACCGGCAGGAATCTGCTCGATTTCATCCAGAAAACGATCGAACGTGTCGGCAACAACTATGTCGAGGGTAAGGTGCAGGACTCCAGAGATCAGGCTCTCTTCTTTTACCTCTGGTGCGGACCCAAATCGCCCTTCTTCGGTAAACATGCGATGAAAACTTTTGAGCGATATTTCCTCATTGATAAGCAGGCTCACATTGAAAAATCATTGTACTGGCTGCAGAATCTTGAGAAAATTGAGTTCAAGGAAAAATTGCTCGAGGAATTCGGTGTCCAGAGAGTCGTCTACGGCCATACTCCTATCAACTACCTGAAAGGTAAACATATGGCCAGTGACGACGGCATTGCCATTAATGTCGATGGCGGCTTTGCCGCCGCCTATTATAATCGTGGTCATTCACTGGTTCAGACGCCGCATCAGTTGTACGGGATTATCCTGCCGACACCAGATGAAATTAAAGAAGCTGAGCGCAAGCTCGAATCGGCTCCCCTCGATATCGAACTGATCGACGAGTTTCTTCATCCCAAAAAAGTTAAAGAAAGTCTGGAAGGGAAAAAGCTGCAGCAGGAGCGCAATCGGCTGATGAGAAAAATCACCAAACTTGAAGCGGAGATGGATTGACGCATTTGACGTTACTGATTTATATATAGCAGATCAACTTTAGCAGGAACTTTATGGATACCAACTACGGAATGGAAATAGTCAGGGCAACGGAGATTGCGGCTCTCACTGCAGCAAGGAGCCAAGGGCTCGGCGATTATATCGACATTCTCAACAAAGCCCGGGCCGCCATTGCCAAGACGCTGAATCGATTACAGATCGATGGCAATCTCATTAACGACCGCTTTCAGGACCGTGACGATATTGTTGATATGCCTGAAGAAATCGGTCAGGGCGGGCCGACAATGGACGTCATGGCAATTGCCCTTGAGGCTCACCACTCTGCTGCTACCGGCGGTAACAACGCCACTTCCTACGCGGTTATTGCCCCGCAGGGGGTGGTCCAGACGGTGCCCAACCTGAACATGTACAAGATCGTTGTCGGCCCCAAGGTTGGAAATGTCATAGACATCAACCAGCCGCCGTTTATTAACGTTAAGAGAACGGCGCGGGCATTGGGCAAATATACCGAAAATGTAACCGTCTGCATCCTCAATCAGGCCAGACATAAACAGCTTATCAAAGAAGTCCGGGAGACCGGTGCCAGAATCAAATTGATAGAAGAGGGTGAGATTTCCGGCTGCCTGTCAGCGATCACCGGTGAAAAAACCGATATCTATATCGGTTATGGATATGCCCCGGAAAGTACACTGGTGGCTGCTGCCATTAACTGTATCGGCGGTTATTTTGAGGGCAAAATTTTTTACGAAAACGATCGTGACAGAGATCATGCCCGAGCCCATAACATCACTGAATTTGACAAAATTTACCGAACCCACGATCTTGTCCACTCCAAGGAAGTTGCCGTCGCCGCCACCGGCATTACCGATGGGGAATTTCTCGAAGGGGTACGTTTTACCTCAAATGGAGCAGTCACCAGTTCTTTTGTCGCCCGAGCAGAGACTAAGACTTACCGTCAGCTTGAAACCAGGCACTTTTTTGATTTTAAACCGGTCTTTTAGCATTAAAGGAGAAACATCCATGACAGGATTCGTAAAAACAACCCTCTATTTACTTCTCGTTTCAGTTTTTATCTCTCCATCAGTTCTTTCAGCACGTCCCTATGCTTCGGTTAAATATTCGGTTATCCGCAAAGAAAACCCGAAGGTTGCCAATATATCCTGGCTGCGCTGGCTCAAGTTAGACTGGTTTCAACTCGTTCCATTTATTGAAGGAGAAAGGGTCGCTAGTGATTACGACTTTTCAGAACTTTTCTCCGACTGGAAAGTGGACGGCGGCATCGGCGTCCGCTCAATGGTGGCAGTAGCCGTAGTTAGATTTGACATGGCCGTTTCCGATGAAGGATCCGCGGCCTGGGTCATGTTCAGTCATCCGTTCTAATTTTATATGCGTATTTTTCTATTCGTTTGTCTGATCGCCGGTCAGTTCCTCTTAAATATGGCGGCACCCTCCCAATTAATGGCCGATACCACCATCGACCGCATACGTGCGAACGGAGAACTGGTTCTCGGCACCCCGGGTGATTTTCCTCCCTTCAGTGTAACCTCGGCCCAGGGTGATCTGATCGGTTTCGATATTTCTCTTGCCCGAGAACTGGCAAAATTGATGGCTGTCAATCTGCGCATCATCAGACTTCCTTTCCACGAGCTGGTTCCCAGCCTGAAAACAGGAGAGGTCGACATTATCATGTCCGGCCTTAGCATTACCCCGAGGCGCAATTTGGAAATTGCCTTCGTTGGCCCCTACGGCAACTCAGGACAAGCCTTTTTGGGAAAAAATGAAATCGTCGAATCACTCAGTGAGCCGCTCGATCTAAACCGAGACGGCATAAAAATTGCGGTACTTCAGGACACCACCGCCGAGATGGCGGTCCGCATCGTCTTACCAAAAACTGAGATTATCTATACCCGCAGTTTTGATCAGGCATTGATTAAACTTCTCAATAAAGAAGTGGACGGACTTATCTCCGATTATCCTTTCTGCAAAGTATCTGAATACCGGTACAAGGATCAGGGGTTTTCAGTTTACGATAAAATCTTCAGTTTTGAACAATTAGGAATTGGCGTGGCCGCCGATGACCCGCTTTTTATCAATCTGCTCACCAACTATCTTAACCTTCTCGTCGGATCAGGGGCCCTGAAAGGTATGCAGGAATTCTGGTTCAAGAGCAGTGACTGGATCACGACCTTGCCTGATTTAACCATTTTAAAAGATTTTTGATAACAATGAGCAACAACAGATCGGAATGTGATGGTGCGTCATCCTATCTCTCCTTTGAAACTACCTTTAAACGTGCGGTCTCGCCGATTGAAGACTTTCTTCATCAGGAATCTTCTTCCGGCATCTTACTGATGATCTGCGTGGCGGTTGCCCTTATCATCGCCAATAGCCCGCTCTACCCTGCCTATGATGCAATTCTTCACACCAAATTCACTGTCGGCACCGACAAATTCTTTATAAGCCACAGTCTGCACCACTGGATCAACGACGGGTTGATGGCTTTGTTCTTTTTTGTTATCGGACTTGAAGTAAAACGGGAAATTCTGATAGGCGAACTGTCCAATTTACGTCAGGCTTTACTACCGATTGGGGCTGCCATTGGCGGAATGATCGTGCCGGCCGGTTTCTATCTGATATTTAACAACTTCGGTCCAGCCACCAACGGCTGGGGCATACCGATGACCACCGACATCACCTTTGCCATAGGCATAGCCGCCCTGCTCGGCTCCCGTGTTCCCAAACCACTCGTGGCTATGCTGCTAGCCCTGGCCATCGTTGACGATCTCGGCGCCGTTCTCGTTATCGCCCTATTTTATACCGATGCCATCCATTCCGGCGCTCTTATCCTGTCGGTCGTCTGTCTGGTATTGATGATAGGAACCAATATGGCCGGTATCAGAAAACCCCTTCCCTATGCAATTCTCGGGCTGATCCTCTGGCTGGCAATGATGAAATCAGGTATTCACGCGACCCTGGCCGGTGTCCTCGCTGCTTTTACCGTGCCGGCACGTTCTTTCTGCGACAGTGAACTTTTCAGTGAGACAATGGTACAACTTGCCACTGATTTTAAAAAACAGATTAGTGGTTCGCAAAATCCCGGATCACTTAATGTCTTAAGAAACAGCGAAAAACAGGCAATCCTGCAGTCGATTGAAAACGGAGTCCACAAGATGGAGAGTCCGCTTCAGCGTATGGAGCATGGGCTTCATATCTGGGTTGCTTTTCTTATTGTTCCTATTTTTGCCCTTGCCAATGCCGGTATCCCGGTTGATTTCGGCCGACTTGACGATATTTTACTCCACCCCGTTACCATCGGTATCATTGCCGGGCTTCTGCTTGGCAAGGTAATCGGCGTTTTTCTCTTTTCCTGGTTGATAGTCACATTAAAACTGAGTGATCTACCCGCCGGAGTTACCTTGTCTCAGATTTTAGGCATCGGTTTTCTCGCAGGTATTGGTTTTACCATGTCAATTTTCATTGGCACACTGGCCTTCGAATCGCAACCGGAACTCCTGCTCAACGCCAAAATCGGTATTGTTTTCGCTTCATTGATAGCAGGAATTTCCGGATACGTCTGGCTATATAAAACCACTTCACAATAATCTGATCTCAGCAGCAGAGAGCTGGGCTTTATATAAGATAAGGAAATTTCTAAATGGTCACATGTCACTTTTTTCAATTTTCTTCACGGTCATAACCTCCTGTAATAACAATATATAAAATTTAATAACACCTAAATTCAAGCAATTAGCGACCGTTCTTTTTTATGCACAATTAGGATTGATCGTGGTAGTTTTGATTCTCATTTAATCATTTGTCCTTCCCGCTTTTTTTATTCTGGTCAGGGAGTTTTTCTTATGAATAGACTGGTTTGTCTCTTTATTTTTTGTTTGCCTGTTACCCTGTCAGGGTGCGGACCTGCTACCACTAAAAAAGCAGCTCTACTGGACAACGTCGAACTTAATGCTGAACAGATTTGCTCACTGGTTGCCGGCAATTCCCTGATCCTCTCCTCCTATGATTTCAGCGGAACAATCTATTTCGATGAAAGCGGTTTTCTTTCAGGAGTTGACAACCTCGATCAGCTCGATGTCGGTAAGTGGGATGTAAATGATCAAAATCAACTCTGCTTGAAATTCAGGCTCTGGTACTATGGCGATATCAAATGTTACACCGTTTTTAACAATCCAACGGCCGACAAGCTCACCTTTTTCACTCCTAACGGGGCGGCCTATTACACGGCAATGATGGTAAAGAGTGATCCTTCAGCACTTGCCAAACAGCTCAACAAGACAGCTCAAGCCAAATCAGTTCGCAAGGAAATCGCCAGTAAACAGAATCCAAGGCCGACATCGTCAACTGATGAGGAATCATCTCAGACATCTAAAAAGATCTCTATTTCCGAATCCACTGAAAACGATTCCGGACAAACCGTCAAACGTCTGGCCGGCAATTGTCCGGGCTGCAATATGGCTGGTATCGATCTCAAAGAGGCATCACTGGTCAAAGCTAACCTGCAGGGGGCTGATTTAAGTGGAGCCGATCTTCGTTACGCCAATCTCAGAAGGGCAAATCTCAACGCTGCCAACCTCGAGAACGCCCGCTTGAACCATGCCAATCTGCCGGGAGCAGATCTGAGTAATGCCAATTTTAAAAATGTTTATTTTAGTGGAGCCAACCTTCTTTTGGCCAACTTCACCGATGCCGATATAACCGGTACTATATTCACCAACGCAAACCTTGAAAAAACAATTGGACTGACAAGTAAACCATGAATGCAGGATATGTTCATCTCCACGTTCATACCCAGCACAGTCTGCTGGATGGGGCGATACAACTCCCCAGGTTATTGGAAAAATGTAACCAATACAATATGGATGCGGTTGCCGTTACCGACCACGGCGCCATGTATGGAGCCCTCGAGTTCTACGACAAGGCCAAAAAGGCAGGAATTAAGCCAATCGTCGGTTGCGAATTTTACGTAGCCCCGGGCAGCAGATCAGAAAAGGTTTCAGGTGAGGCCGGTCCGGCTTTTCATCTGATTTTGCTGGCCATGGATTATCAGGGCTATAAAAATCTGATGAAACTTTCCTCCATCGCCCAATTCGAAGGTTTCTACTACAAACCACGCATCGATATGGAATTGCTTCAGCGCTACAGCAATGACCTTATCGCCTTGAGCGCATGCCTGCACGGTGAAGTTCCCTGGCTCATTTCCCACAATCGTTTTGAAGAAGCCCGATCCAAAGCCCTCGATATGAAAGAGCTGTTCGGGGATCGTTACTATTTTGAGCTTCAGGAAAACGGGATTGATGAACAGAAAACCGTCAACGAAGGACTGATCCAACTCAGTAAAGAACTGGGAATTAAGCTTCTGGCAACCAACGATTGTCACTATCTCGATAAAGAGGAAGCCCATGCCCATGATGTTCTTCTTTGCATTCAGACAGGCAAAACGATTAACGATCCCAAACGTTTTAAATTCTCTTCCGACGACTTCTTTTTCAAGTCGCCGGAGGAAATGAAGGAAATATTTAACTACTGCCCTGAAGCCATCACCAATACGGTAGAAGTAGCCGAACGCTGTAATCTAGAGATTGAACTCGGCGAATTTCATTTTCCCAATTTTCCGCTGCCGGAAGGAGAGACCCTTGATTCGATGTTCTCTAAATCGTCCCGTGAAGGGTTGAAACAACGCTTTGCGGCAATGAGGAAAAAATCGACCTTAACACCGAGAACCGAGAAGCTTTACCGGGACCGGCTTAACATGGAGATTGATGTTATCAACGAGATGGGTTTCCCGGGATATTTCCTGATCGTTGCTGATTTTATCAACTGGGCCAAGGATCACGATATTCCGGTAGGACCCGGCCGTGGGTCAGGTGCCGGAAGTCTGGCAGCATATTCTATGGGTATCACCGATATCGATCCGATTCCGTATGGCCTGATATTTGAACGTTTCCTCAATATTGAACGTAAATCGATGCCCGATTTCGATATCGATTTCTGCCAGAAACGAAGAGCAGAGGTTCTCGATTACGTCAGAGACAAGTATGGCGGCAGCGAACATGTCGCTCAGATCATTACCTACGGCTCCATGAAGGCCAGGGGCGTTATCAGAGATGTCGGTCGAGGACTTGACATACCTTTTGGTGAGGTCGACAAAATCGCCAAACTGATCCCCGAAGAACTGGGAATGACCATTGAAAAAGCCGTAGCCCGGGAATCCAAACTTTCTGAGGCGGCCGATCTCGATCCCAGAATTGCTGAACTTCTGAGGGTATCCCGTACTCTTGAAGGTCTTGCCCGGCATACCTCAACCCACGCCGCAGGAGTGGTTGTTTCCCCCAAACCGATTACCGAATATCTTCCTATCTGCAAAGGCAAGGATGGCGAAACCATCACTCAGTATGATATGAAATACACCGAGATGACCGGACTGATCAAGTTCGATTTCCTTGGTCTAAAGACTCTTACGGTGATCAAGAAAGCGATCGACCATATAAAGAGCGACTGCGGCAACGATTTAGATATCATGGCTATTGATATGGCCGATATGAAAACGTTCAAGCTGCTCTGCAGCGGCCACTCGCTCGGCATTTTTCAACTTGAAAGCAGTGGTATGCGTGAGCTGCTGGTCGATATGGCACCGGAGCAGTTTACCGACCTGATAGCCCTTGTCGCCCTTTACCGTCCGGGCCCGCTCGAGTCGGGCATGGTTAAGGATTTCGTCAATACCAAGCACGGTCTTCAGGAAGCTCACTATTCGCTGCCCCAGCTCAAGCCGATACTGGAAGAGACCTACGGTGTTATCGTCTACCAGGAACAGGTCATGAAAATCGCCAACGTCCTGGCCAACTATAGTCTTGGAGATGCCGATATCTTGAGGCGGGCAATGGGCAAGAAAATTCCTGAGGTGATGAATCAGGAAAAAGAAAAGTTCATGGTCGGGGCCCGAGGAAATAAAATCGATGAGAAAAAGGCCGAAGATATTTTTGATCTGATGGCCCAATTTGCCGGCTACGGTTTCAATAAATCACATTCAGCCGCTTACGCCCTTATTGCCTACCAGACCGCCTATCTCAAGGCTCACTTCCCGGCTCAGTTTATGACTGGATTGCTGTCCTGTGATATGAACAATACCGACAAAGTGGTTGTCTATATCAATGAATGCAGGGAACATAACATCGAGGTTCTACCTCCCGATATAAACGAGAGTGTCCAGGATTTCAGTGTTAACGACGACCGTATCCGCTTCGGACTGGCGGCGGTGAAAAATGTCGGAGAGGCTGCCCTGGCCAATATTATCAAAGAGCGCCAGGAAAACGGCAAGTTCACCTCCCTGGTTGATTTCTGTAACCGGGTACATTCTGCCAGCGTCAATAACCGGGTTGTCGAGAGTCTGATTAAATCAGGGTCCTTTGATTCACCCGGAAGCAAACGTTCGCAGCTGCTTGCCATACTTCCGAAAGCAATGGATCAGGCCAAGGCCCATCAACGTGACCGGATAAGTGGTCAGATATCTATTTTCTCAATCGCCGAAGATACTGCACCGGCACTGGTTTCCGAAATCGTCCTTCCCGAGATCGATGAATGGGAAGAACGGGAGAAACTGAAATATGAAAAAGAGACTGTCGGCTTTTACATAACCGGGCATCCACTTGACGAGGCAATCGAAGAAATCAGAACAATAACCGATTCCGATATTTCCAATCTCACCAATTTCAATGACGGCCAGCCGGTAAGGATTGGCGGGTTGATCCGAACTATTAAGCAGCATAAGAGCAAAAAGGGTGAACCGATGGCCTTCATGACCCTGGAAGATGTGCTGGAATCGGTTGAGATCCTTGTTTTTCCCGAAGCTTATGGTTCTTGTTATCAACTGCTCAACAGTAGTGATCCGGTTATCGTTCGAGGGGTGGTACAGAAAACCGATCAGGGAATCAATATCGTCGCTGAGGACATAGACCTGCTGCCCGAAGCACGTCAGAAATACACCAACACTGTTCATGCCAGGCTCAAAGCCGATACTGTCAGTAGAATTAAACTCGAGGAATTGAAAGAGCTTCTTTTCAACTACCACGGGGCCTGCCCTTTTTCAATCACCCTTCATTTCGACGGTGAAGGAGAGGTCGATGTCGAGATCGATAAGAATTTTACGGTCAGACCATCCAGGGAAATGAGCGTCAGTGTAACCGAGCTGTTTGGCTACAATCCGCTCTCTTTTGAGAAAGAAATCATTGAACCGATAACCCGCAAACGCTCGTACAAACAACAGACCCATTGATCATTGACTAATGGGTCTGTTTCCCTTCTTAAGATCATTCTATAGGCTACCTTATCGTTACAATATAAATCTGCTCAGATCCTGATCCTCGGCAATGTCTTTAAGCTGTTTACGAACATAGTCAGCAGTTATCCTGATTTTCTGTTCATCCTTCTCTGAAGCGTCAAAGGACAGATCGTCGAGAACCCGTTCCATAATCGTGTGCAGCCGCCGCGCACCAATCTCTTCGGTATTTTCATTTACCTCGACGGCGATTCGAGCCATTTCTTCAATGGCGCCTTCAGAAAATGACAGATCTATCCCTTCGGTCTCCATCAAAGCGGTGTACTGCTTGGTCAACGCATTTTCCGGTTCGGTAAGAATTCGGACAAATTCATCTTTACCAAGGGAGTCGAGTTCGACCCGTATCGGAAACCGTCCCTGGAGTTCGGGTACAAGGTCTGAAGGTTTACTGACGTAAAAGGCCCCTGAAGCGATAAAAAGAATATGATCGGTTTTAATCATTCCATGCTTGGTATTAACGGTTGCCCCTTCAACGATCGGCAGCAGATCGCGCTGCACTCCTTCCCGTGAAACATCAGGACCGTGGGTTCCGTGCCTGGAGGCAATTTTGTCGATTTCATCGAGAAAGATGATTCCGGATTCTTCGGTTCTTCGAAGCGCCTCCTTCATTACCTTGTCGATATCGATAAGAAGCTCCATTTCCTTCTGTTTCAACGCTTCCATGGCGTCGGGAACCTTCAGTTTGCGTTCTTTTTTCTTGCGCGGAAACATCTTGGAGAAGGCATCCTGCAGGTTGGACTGCATATCCTCGAGGCCGGAAGTGCTCATAATCTCGACCATAGGCATCGATTTCGATTCATCAAGAACGAGTTCCAACTCTCTGGAATCAAATTTGCCGTCCCGAAGCATCTTCCTGATTTTCTCTCTTGTCGATAATTCATGTTCCTGGGCAGCCGGTGTTGAGGAAATTTCCTGGGTAACAAGGGTAAACGATTTGTCTCCGTCGGGTCCGGTATCAGACAACAGGCCAGGCTTATCCGGTGCCGGTGGTAAAAGCAGATCCAGAATCTTATCTTCGGCATGGGCCTCGGCAATGCCTTCAACCCGCTTCTTCTCCTCAGCCTTGACCATACTAATGGCAATTTCGACGAGGTCCCTGATCATCGATTCAACATCTCTTCCGACATAGCCGACTTCGGTAAATTTTGAAGCTTCAACTTTGAGAAATGGTGATTCGGCTAGAATTGCCAGCCGTCTGGCAATTTCTGTCTTGCCGACGCCGGTGGGGCCAATCATAATGATATTTTTGGGAGCAATCTCCTCCCTCAGCGGCGGCGGCACCTGACGTCTACGCCAGCGGTTGCGCAAAGCTATGGCGACAGAGCGTTTGGCATCACCCTGTCCGACAATAAATTTATCTAGTGCGGCAACGGTTTGCCGCGGTGTTAATGACTGGATTTTTTTCATAGTGTCTCTAAAATTATGGATTGGTTGGTGTACACACAGATTGACCCGGTGATCTCCATGGCCGTTGTGCAGATCTCCTTAGCATCGAGCTCACTTTTTCTGACCAGGGCCAGTGCCGCTGCCTGGGCATACGGGCCTCCGGAACCAATGGCCACAACACCGGTATCCGGTTCTATGACATCACCTGTTCCTGAAATCAACAGCGAATGATCTTTATCCACAGCAATGAGCATGGCTTCAAGCCTTCTGAGCATTCGATCGGTCCGCCACTCCTTGGTCAACTCGACGGCCGAACGCATCAGGTTGCCGTTGAACTGCTCCAGTTTCGCCTCAAATTTGTCAAACAGGGTAAAAGCGTCGGCAGTGGCCCCGGCAAACCCGCAGATAACCTGTTCATGGTAAAGTCTGCGAACTTTCCTGGCGTTATGTTTGATCACCGTGTTTCCTAACGTTACCTGCCCGTCCCCGGCAATCACCACCTGGTCTTTATGACGAACTGACAAGATTGTCGTAGATCTTATTGTCATGCCTTATGCTCCTCAATAATCTTACTATCAAGTTTTCCTTTTTGTATCCCTTTTGGTATCACCGAGGGGATGTGATTTGTCATATATTTCAGTAATATGATCGAGTGTCAAATGGGTGTATTTCTGAGTTGTCGATAAACTGGCATGGCCAAGCAATTCCTGGACCGAACGTAGATCGGCACCCATCTCGAGGAGATGCGTGGCAAATGAGTGGCGCAGGGCATGGGGGGTAACGGGAACCTGAATCCCTGTGCGGCGCCCATATTTATCAACAAATCGCTCAACACTTCTGGTGGTCAGCCGGCCACCTCGGTTATTTAAAAACAACGCCTGGTCATCAACTTTTTTATTTTTGGACAAATTGTCGAGAATCAATTCGGTCCGTTCGCCCTGCTGATATTTTGTTACCGCCTCGATTGCGGGGCGGCCGACGGGTACCAGACGTTCCTTATTACCTTTGCCCCTCACCCTAAGCATTTCCCCACTCAAATCAAGATCATCGAGATCGGCGGAAACCAGTTCAGCAACGCGGATTCCGGTAGAGTATAAAAGCTCAAGAATTGCTTTGTCACGGTTCAAGAATCGATCCGTTTCATTGGGGGCATCGAGGAGCAGGAACACCTGGTCAACGGTCAGAAAATTGGGGATGGTTTTGCCAATTTTCGGGCCGATGATACCATTGATGGGATTGTCTGAGATTATTGATTCACGCTGCAGAAATTTAAAAAACGATCGTAGCGATGACAGCTTTCTGGCAACCGTTGAGGCACCATTTTTTCCGTGCAGCCCGATTACGAAATTTCTGATGTCGGTCCCGGTCAGATTCTGAACCTTTCTCGTTTCCTTAATGTTACTGCTGAATTCATGTAAATCACGGTGATAACCAGAAACCGTATGGGTGGAATAACCCTTTTCGTTTTCGAGCCAGCTGCAGAAGAGATCAATGGCTTCTGTAATTTCCATCATTTTTCCAGGATAAAACTCCTATTCACCTACCCAAACCAATCGTTATTCTGCTCTTGCACTTCAACCGGATCGTGTACTATACATAGCGATATAAGTTCAAGGCGCCCATTCAGGCAAGGCGTGAGCGAGGAGCCGGCGCAGCGGCCTGGTAGCGCTGTGAGCAGGCACCACAGCGAACAATTCAGTATGATGGGATGGATTGGACTTATATCGCTATGTATATATTTAGCGTCCAGTATAACCAGCTACTACGCTTTTTCAATCCAACGAACGAATTATAAATTCAGGGCTCGGCAGCGATTATGGCTAAAAAGACGTTTGAATCGGCACTTGCACGACTTGAGAAAATTACCGAAGAACTAGAAAACGGTGATCTGAACCTGGAAGCCAGTTTGAAAAAGTTCGATGAAGGTATCAAACTGACCGAATTTTGCAACGCCCAATTAAGTGAGGCAAGAACCAAGGTGGAAATTCTGCTTGAGAAAAACGGACAGCTCAAGTCTGAACCATTCGACGAACTGGAAAATGACGATTAAACAGTACCTGAAAGACAGAAAACTGCTGGTCGAGGAGAAGCTTCAGGCCCTGATGTTGGACGTTGAGGATCCTTTCAAGGATCATATCGAGGCTATGCGTTACAGTCTTTTCGTCGGCGGTAAACGAATAAGGCCGATCCTCTGTCTGGCGGCTGCGGAAGCCGTCACCGCCGATCAGGAGTTGTTGGAAGATATTGTAACGGTAGGCTGTGCGATAGAGTGCATCCACACCTATTCACTGATTCATGATGACCTTCCGGCAATGGACGATGACGAGCTCAGGCGCGGTAAACCGACCAATCACATACGCTATGGTGAAGCTGCCGCAATTCTTGCCGGTGACGGGCTGTTAACTTTTGCATTTGAGTTACTCGCTGCCCCTGATACCAGAATAAACACTAACAAACAACTTGAGATTATCAGTCTTATTGCCGCCGCTGCCGGCCCCTTAGGCATGGTTGGCGGCCAGGCATTGGATATTGCCGGTGAAAATAGTAGTTATCCATTCGAGCATCTGCAGACCATCCATAAAAGCAAAACCGGTGCCCTTATTCGCGGCTCGGTTCAGGCTGGTGCAATCGGCGCCGGCGCCGATAAACAGCAACTTTTACAACTGCTGAGCTACGCTGAGGCAATCGGTCTGGCCTTTCAGATAGTCGATGATCTGCTCGATGCAACTTCAACAACCGAGGCACTAGGAAAATTGGCAGGATCAGATGAGATCAGGGGTAAAGCCACCTATCCGGCATTTTTGGGAATCGAAGAAACAAAAAACCTGGCCCTCAAAGCGGTTGACAAAGCCAAGAATGCTCTTGACGGCTTTGGTAAAAAAGCCGCTCCCCTCGTTGAAATAGCCGACTACGTCAATTCCCGGACCTACTGAGCCGGCCGATCATTGTAGCTGTTTTTATTTTTCCTAACATTTTCTTTCACTGATTTAATTTTGTAATTATTGTATAGCAGTCTCAAACAACTACATTGTGGAAGTAATGCTATTACCATCAACAACAGCAACAGGACAAACCAATCTTCTCAAGAAGATCGATAGTCCAAAAGATATAAGAAAGCTGCAGAGATCAGAGCTGGCGCAGTTAGCTCAGGAGATTCGTGCGTTTCTGATTGATTCGGTATCCAACACCGGCGGCCATATCAGCCCAAACCTCGGCGTCGTCGAGCTAACTCTGGCTTTGCACTACGTGTTTGACACCCCTGTCGACAAGTTGATCTGGGATGTCGGCCATCAATGCTATGCCCACAAACTGATCACCGGACGCCGTGATACCTTCCATACCCTGCGCCAATATCAGGGAATCAGCGGCTTTCCCAAGATAAGTGAGAGTGAGTACGATAGTTTCGAAACCGGCCATTCATCGACATCTATCTCTGTCGCCCTGGGGATGGCCCTGGCTAAAGATCTCAAGCACGATCCAGCCAAGACCATTGCCGTTATCGGCGACGGCTCCATGACCGCGGGAATGGCTTTTGAAGCCTTGAATCAAGCCGGCCATATAAACAAGGATCTGATTGTCGTACTCAACGACAACGAGATGTCCATATCGCCCAATGTTGGTGCCTTAAGCAGCTTTCTAAGCCGTAAGCTGACCGGCCGGACCATGCGGCGGCTGAAAGATCATCTGGTCGATCGACTCGGACAGCTATCCGACGTCGGCGAAAATATCCTTACCGTTCTGAAGAAAAGTGAAGACAGTTTCAAAAGTTTCTTTACTCCGGGCATGCTCTTTGAGGCATTGAAATTTGACTATGTCGGCCCGCTCAACGGTCACAGCTTCGATGAATTGATTAACACTTTTGAAACAATTCGAGACACGCAGCAGGGACCAATTTTAATTCATGTCCTGACCACCAAAGGTAAAGGCTACGAGCCGGCAGAGCAGAACCCAGGCACTTTCCACGGTATCGGGCCGTTTGAGTCGGATACCGGTAAAACCAAAGGAGGCGGCGGATCTGTTTCTTATACCAAGGTGTTTGGCAACACCTTGACCAAAATCGGCAGAACCAATGACAAGGTGATCGCTATCTCTGCTGCCATGGTAACCGGCACCGGCCTCACTGAATTCGCCGAAAACTATCCTGAACGTTTTTTCGATGTCGGCATTGCCGAACAGCACGCGGCAACCTTTGCCGCTGGTCTCGCCTCAGAAGGATACCATCCCGTTGTCGCCATATACTCAACATTTTTCCAGAGGTCATACGATCAGATTATCCATGATATCTGCATACCTAACCTGCCGGTTACCCTGGCAATAGACAGAGCCGGCGTTGTCGGTGCCGATGGACCGACTCACCATGGGGTTTTCGATCTCTCTTTTCTACGGGTCATTCCGAATCTGATTTTCATGGCTCCAAAAGATGAGGAAGAACTGCGACATATGCTATTTACCGCAGTTAATTACAATGGTCCCTCGGCGCTTAGATATCCTCGCGGTTGCGGTGAGAATGTTGAACTGACCGCAAACTTGAAGCAGCTTGATATCGGTCGAGGGGAATTGTTGAAAGAAGGCGATGATATTCTCCTGCTGCCGATTGGCAACCGGGTTCACCCCGCCTTGCGGGCCGCCCAGAGGCTCAACAAACTGGGCATCAATGCAGCGGTTATCAATCCCCGCTTTATCAAACCGTTGGATAAAGAACTGATCTGCGACTGGGCCTCAACAACCGGCAGAGTCGTTACCGTTGAAGATAATGTCAAACAGGGAGGTTTCGGCAGCGCCATACTTGAATTGTTCAGCCGCTGTGGAGTGAGCGTAAAAACGAGTCTGCTTGCCCATCCCGACCGTTTCCTTGAACAAGGCCCCCAGAAAACGCTGTGGCGCAACAGTTCGATCAATTCAGTGGCAATTACCGAAGCGGCGTTGCAGCTAATGAACCGCTAGCCTTCGTTCGTGGGTCGATACGTCCCGCTATCCCGCGTCGCTTTTGGGGGAGGCATATTACTATATAGCCTCCCCCAAGTCTCCTTGTCTAGCAGGCCATCTCGACCGACGAACATCTGGCATGGATTTTAAACAGATATTTTGTAGCACTAGTGTCCGGATGATTTTTTATCAGTATAGCATAACGGCCTGAACATACTATTGATTTGTGACGAAATGACCACAACCGACTTGAAATCACATCCCTTTCTGAGGAAGATATTCGGCAAAACCCTGTGGGGGTG
>Ga0056106_100072_pt1 | contig 17386 bp, 13 predicted proteins | sample WorMetcrassitun1_FD_77012 | JGI IMG/M metagenome (GOLD analysis project Ga0056106, IMG submission 77012) | Marine gutless worms symbiont microbial communities from Max Planck institute for Marine Microbiology, Germany - Olavius crassitunicatus.1 ... | reverse complement strand
GGAGGGGATGACACCCCTTTTTATGCTCTTTAGTCGAGGTAGCGACTAAAAATGTCGTATTCGATTTTCAAAGATCAATTTTATAGAGCAGGTGATGGGCTGTTATCCCGACACGCTCCTAGGCTGATTAGGCTGATAACTTTTGTTGGCGGATACCGTACTCACACAACTTGCTTAGTGCTTTTACCCCGGAAATCAAAGACGGAAACACCGGCAGGTCTTTGCCCATTTCGTCCATAATGACGTTTTTATAGCGGTTGTAGCCAACGATCATACAAACAACCACCGGTTTGCCGATATCCTCGACAATTTTCTGAATGATTTTTTTCTGAACGGCCTCCTGGGTATACTCAAAGCCGGCCAGAATAATTACTGCAGCGGCAATGTTTGCATCTCTGAAGGCATCCGGAAAGGTGGTTTCCAGGGTTTTGGTAAAACCGATCTTGGTCACTGAAAAATAGAGATCCACCGGGTTTGATACCGGCGTGTCGAACATGTCCTTTAATTTTTCAGTTGTTTCAGGTGTCAGCTTGGGCAATTCCAGGCCGTGGCTGGCACACAGATCAGAAACGTTAACCCCGACGCTGCCGGCTAAGGTGATCACGGCGATGCGGTTACCTTTGGGAAGCGGCTGAGTGGAAAAAACCTTGGCAAAATCTTTTAGTTCGGTGAAATCATCGGCCATGATCATGCCGGTCTGTTTGACGGCCGCTTCGACAATCTTGGAGTTGCTGGCGATACTGCCGGTATGACTCATGGCAGCTTTGGCACCGGCCTCGGTACGCCCGCCGCTGAGAAAGATCACCGGTTTTTCGGCGGCGACCTTTTTGGCGATCCTGGTCAGGTTTCTGCCGTCGGTAACCGTTTCCAGGTACATGGATATGACATCGACATCATTTTCGTTGCCGAAGTATTCCAACAGGTCGTTCTCATTGACATCGCATTTGTTGCCGATTGAACACACTTTATTGACACTGAGGCTTTCGTTCTCGACAATATCCGAGGCCATGCCGGCAGCCAGCAGGCCGGACTGGCCAATAAGTACCACATTGCCATTGGGAACTTTTTTGGTCATCGGGTAAATCGATGTGACGATATTTCGTGAAACAATACCAGAACAGTTCGGCCCCATCACCCTGATATCGTTTTTCTTAGCCATATCAACAATCTGTTGCTGAAAAACTTTGCCTTCCCCGCCCATTTCAGCGAATCCGGCAGATTCGATAATTACTGCTTTGACCCCTTTCTGAGCACATTGTTCCATGGTCGCCACCGTAAGTTTGGGAGTCGGCAAAGCCGTTACAACCAGATCAACTTCACCGGGTATCTCTGTTACCGAACGATAGACCTTGTATCCCAGTATCTCATCTGATTTTGGATTTACCGGATAGACCTCACCGCTAAAATCGCTGTCGGCGATATTTTTTATAATGACATAGCCCAGTTTTCCCGGAGTGCCACTGGCCCCGATAACCGCCACTGATTTCGGTTTGAAAAATAGTTCCATCATAATTGCACCGCCCTTCTGATAATCTTTTAGAAGTTTACCCGCTATTTTGAGAGAATGATCCGGGCATCAACGACAACGGCGCCGTCACTGTAGGCGAACACCGGGTTCATATCGATCTCCTCAATGCCGGGAGTATCGTTGACGAAATCTGAGAGCTTCACCAGCATGTCCTGAAGACAGGGAACATCGGCAGGATCTTGGCCGCGATAGCCTTCGAGAAGCTTCTTGCCCTGGATTTCACTGGTCATATCAACTGCATCGGCCTTTTCGATCGGAACGATGCGAAACGATACGTCTTTGAGCACTTCAACAAGAACACCGCCGAGACCGAACATAACCACCGGTCCGAAGCTGGCATCCTTGATCATGCCCATAATGATCTCGGTTCCCATCTTTGCCATCCCCTGAACGGCGACGCCTTCGATATCGGCATCGGGCGCATAGGCTCGGCATGATGCAATGATCTCATCGTAGGCCTGTTCCACTGCCGCCTTATCAGCCAAATTAACTTTTACCCCACCGGAGTCGCTTTTGTGAGTGATATCCACCGATGAAACTTTCAGAACCACAGGATAGCCGATCTCATCGCTTAAAGAGACGGCCTCTTCTCTGGTGGCTGCCAGCACGGTCCTGGTGCAGTTGATGCCGACCTCGCCAAGAATCTGTTTGGCCTCGATCTCAGTGAGCACCGTCCTCTTCTCTTCCCGGGCCTGGCTCAAAATCTCAGCTGTTGTCATAGCTCTTTCCTCGCTGCTCTATTGTCTCAATGGGGTCAGGTCTTGAATTATTACATTTGTCACAAAACGAATGTAATAATTCAAGACCTGACCCCTGGTTTCCATCTGCCGATTTATGCCGCCGTTAAGCCGCCATCGACATAGATGGTCTGGCCCGATACAAAACTGGCCGCATCTGAACACAGATAGACGACGGCACCGACCATATCCTCCGGCATGCCGATTCTACCCATCGGTACGGCTGCAGCATATTTGGCAGCCAGTTTCGGATCATCGGCTATATGTCTGGTGCCCGGCGTGATCACCAAGGCCGGACCGAGTGCATTCACCCTGATGCCGCTTGCTGCCCATTCCAGGGCCAGGGCCTTGGTGATCAGCTCAACGGCACCCTTGGTGGCGCAATAGCCGGTATTGCCGCCGGTATAGCCGCGAATCCCGCGAACCGAGGAGAGATTGACAATGGCGCCGTCTTTCTGATCGCGCATGACCTTACCAACCGTTTTGCAGGCTGCCATGGTGCCCTTGACGTTGACATCGAACAGTTTATCCCAGTCCTCAAGCGGATAATCAAAGGCCTCACGCTTGATATTCATACCCATGGCATTGACCAGGATATCGATCCTGCCGTATTTATCCATCACCGTATCGACCAGACTCTTCAGACTGGCTTCATCGGTTACATCTGAGGCAATACCAACCGCCTCATTGCCGGTTTCCTTGGTAATCTTCTCGGCAACCGCATCTATTGCCTGCTGATTCCGACTCGATACAACCACAGTGACTCCATGGTAGCCCAGTCCAAGGGCAAGCGCTTCACCGATGCCGCCGGCACCACCGGTAACCACGGCAATTTTCCCATCCAGCTTGAATATATCTTTCATTTCATCCTCTTTTGTATGTGTTTTTACATGTTATTGATGAAAAGAATTACGGGGTGATGATGAAAACGAGAACTTCCGCCGGCTTACCGTTGTTGATCACCATATCGCGCTCTTCACTGGGAGCGATATAGATGCAGTCGCCTTCGTTAAGCACGTGCTTTTCGTCAGGCCCGTTTACCGTGACGGATCCTTTGACAATGTAATAAACCCGTTCCTTGGGAGAAGACGTCATCTCCGCCCCGCCGTTGGGCTGAAAATAGGAATAACAGACCGTAGTCCGCTTGGTGTCGGCCTCGGTAAACTTCTGCAGCCCGTAGACTTCAAAATGTTTGGCCGCGTCATAGGGGGTTCCTTCGGCATCTTTTACGCTGATCATATCGTTCCCTCTCTTCTCGGAAATACCATAAAGGACGGGAGCAGAGACCTGATCGACCTTGCTCCCTCTATCAGTTACTTAGGATCTAAGGCAATCTCTCCCAGGTTGACATCACTGAAGGTGGTAAATTCAACCTCCTGCTGTTCATACCCCTCTACTGCAACACCAATGGTATAGGTTTCATTTCTGTCCAACCCCTCAAACTCGAAATCACCAAAAATATCGGTTATCGTTTCCAGGTTCTGGCCGGCGCCGGAAAGACTGACTTTGACTCCCGGTACACATTCACCTTCGTTGTCGCTGTAAACAACTTCTCCAGCTACAAACCGTCTGGGAATGCCGACATACTGAACGCTTGCCCGGATTTTGAACTCAGGGTGCAGGCTCTCGGTTTCCAGCTTAGCGGACAACGTGGAAATCTCACTTTGCGGATCATCCAGATCACCAAATACCAGGGCTCCGGTCGGGCAGGACTCAACACAACGGGGCTGTTTCTCGCCCTCATCGAGCCGATGGGCGCACATGGTGCATTTCTGAGGTATTTGCTTCTCCTCGTTCCAGTAGATCACCCGGTATGGACAGGCGTTGACAATAGCCTCTTGGCCTTTGGCTTTGTCCGGATCGATCATAACGATGCCGTCTTCTCTTTGATATACTGCCCCATCCTTTGACGCATCCATACAGGGTGCTGCCTCACAGTGCATGCACGGGGTGGGAATGTAGGAAAGTTTCGGTTTCGGATAGACACCCCGTTCAATCTCCTTAATCTGCATCCAGAACTGGTCGTTTAACGGCTGGGCGGCAGAATAGGAAGGATAGTCGTTGCCGTAATATTCATCCCGGCAGGCCAGAAAACAGTTGTAGCAGCCGTTACATTTGGCGACATCTATTAATATTGAATATCGTGACATGGTATCAGCCCTCCCATTTTTCAATTTCGATCAGACAGGAATTAGGCGTCATTCCCGGTACGTTCTCAGACACCATCCGCGAGGGCGTCAGAATGTTTACACAGCCGCCCTTATCAGGTGAATCGGCATTACCTGGTATCAGCGGATCATACTTGGCAGATGAGGCATAGCTGTGAATAACGCCTTCACGCACCCGCTCAGTGATCACTGCACAACAGAGTACGGACCCACGGTCGTTGTAAAGTCTGACGATATCACCCGACTTGATGCCGCGAATCTCTGCATCGAGCGGATTAATTCGCGCCGGCCACCAGGCGTAGCCGTCTTTTTTGATCCGGTGGGTCGGAATATCATTGAGCCAGTCGGTATGCTTATCGTAGTGACAGTGGAAGGTGAAGCGCGGATGAGGAGAGAGCAGCTGCAGCGAATATTTCTTAAATGCCTCGCTGTGATGGCCTTCCCAGCTCTTCAGATATCTCGGGACAACCGGCCGCTCTTGGTCATCGGGAAATTTTGATTTCAGACTTTCCGACGCAAATTCGATTTTGCCGCTGTAGGTGCCAAGCTCCTTGGCCTTAATGGTGCCACGCTTGGGATTGTTGGGATCCGGGGTATCGCAGTCGCGACCCTCGGCAAACCATCTCAGTGACGGAGTCGACTTATAATCATCGGTGATATTGACGATATGGTAGCCTTTTTCATTGAAGTCCTCCCAGCTGATCTGCTCCGGCAAGTCGGAAGAGTCAAAAAAGGCCTTGACCCACTCAAGTTCAGTCCTGCCGTCGGTAAACTCTTCTTTCCTGCCGAGACGTTCGGCTATCAGTGTGAAAATCTCAAAATCGGATTTGGACTCGTGAAGCGGCTCAATGGCTTTCTGCTGTCGGACAATGATTCTAAAATTGCAGCCGCTGCTGGCATGACAGGTATAGCCGCCGCAGGCGCCCCACTCGCCGACATCGTCTCGTTCAAAGTTGGTGCAGGCAGGCAGGATAATATCGGCCATTCTTGTCTCGCTGTTGAACCAGATGTCCTGGTTGACGACGAACTCGAGCTTCGGGCTCTGATACATCCTGACCCATTTTGAGGTATCGCTCATGGTGCCCATGAAAGAACCGCCATAGCGGTAGAACAGCTTGATTTCCGAATAGCCTTGCATCGGATATTCAAAATGGGTGAACTGCTGCTCCAGCGACTGGCCGCAAAAGCCTTCGCCATACCAGCTTATCGGCGGATCAAGAATAGCATCGGGCAGGGTCAGGCGCCAGAGACGCTGTTGGGTCGGGTTAGCCGGCAGGTGATTGGCAACGGACGAGGTGGACACACGTCCCTGCGGGTCTGCATAGGCCGGGAACCAGGTTTTGGTTTCGGACGGTGCGCCCATGGTCGTGCCCCAGATTGAACGGCCCGGCTTGCCAAGTCCCTGCATACCCTGCAACAGGACCATCATGCGGGCCCACTCGGTACCGAATGCGGTTCGGCAGGCACCACCTTCGCCGCCCCGGGCACCGCCGGAGAGTACGGTTCGTTTGACCGCCCACTCACGGGCCAGGGCTCTGATTACCCGGGCTTTGACGCCGGATTCTTCCTCGGCCCACTCAGGAGTTTTAGGCTGACCATCGATTTTTCCAAGAACGTAAGGCTTGAACTCATCAAAACCGATGGTTCGTTCCCTCACATATTCTTTATCGTACGTGTCTTCAGTAATCCAGACATAGGCAATGGCCATGGCCATGGCCGTATCGGTACCCATACGCGGAGCTATCCATTTACCTTCCATGACTGCCGCGGTGAAATTATGGAACGGGTCGATAAAGACCATCTTGACGCCCTTTTCCTTCAGCCATTGACGCCAGAGGGCTGAATCCTGACCGGTGTAGGTGCCCCTGGTGGTATCGGGATCGTTGGACCAGAGTACGATCATCTCGGCATTTTGCAGCGCATCTTCTAGCATATCGTAGGGTTCCGGCATGCCGAGACGCCAATAAAAACCATAGGTATGCGTTGCCCCCCAGTGCCAGCCTTCCCAGCTGTCCGGATTATCCAGCACCGGCGTGAATTCAAGCATATTCATAAAACGGGCAAAAGGACCCATTTTATAGCCGACGATTCCCCAGTTGTGGTGTGAAGAGGTCATACCGCTAATGGCCGATCCGCCATAGGTGTCGGACACGCGCTTTATCTCGGAAGAGACGATATCGAGTGCTTCATCCCAGGAAATCCTGATATAAGGGGATTTTCCGCGGTTTTGCGGATTCCTCTCCCCGTTGGGATCGAAGTCAATCCGCTTCATCGGATATTTGATTCGTTCCTCCGAGTAGAGCCTTCTTCTGTCCGCATGGACATAAGGGGCAACCGCGAATTTCTTTGGAGGTGTGTACTTATTGTCACCGGCTTCAATGGTCCACGGTTTGAAGTCTTTCTCATCGGCGATCAGAGGGCGCATCCGTGTCACCTTGCCGTCTTTCACATAGACACTTACCGGCCCGGCATTGGTACAATTTGTAAATACCCTTTCATCCATTAGATAACCTCCTCAAATCAGGTTCTATTCTACTCTTGTTTCCGTCTCCCGGCAGTTTGTTTTACATTCCGAAACTTCTTTAGTATATGAACTACAATGATACACGATAGGCAATCTCTGTCAAGAAATTTTACATGTAATTACAGGCTTGTCTTGTTGTTCAATAACAACTTGATATATAAACATTATTATAAATTTTTTCTGATTATGATCAGCGTTGTTAAAGTTTTCTCTTGACACAAGACAGAAACCATTCTATTTGTTCCAGCATACAAAACACATCAACAAATTTATGTAGATTGACATGCTCAACGGACCGAACAGAAAAATACCTCAGAACATCAACGCCAGACCCAACGGCCCCAGCGAGTCATCGGCGGAAAAGGTTCTGAACCTGCTGCTGGCTTTCTCATCATCCGAGAAGGAAATGGGAACCACCGAGTTGAGCGTCAAACTCGGCATGCATAAATCCACCACCAGCCGGCTCATTAAAACGCTGGTAACGGCAAACTTCTTACAGAAGAACCTGGCAACCAGAAAGTATATGCTGGGAATGTCCGCCTATCGAATCGGCTATGCTGCTACCCGGTCTCTCGATTCCCGCCTGTTATCCATCGCCCAGCCTTACCTGTACGAGCTTGCCCAGCAAACCGGCGAAAGTGTTGCCCTGGAATTGCTGTCCGGAACCAACGTGATTTTGGCAATCCATGTCGAGGGCCCAAGTCATTTGAGGTTCAATTTTCAACAGGGGGAAATCGTACCGATCAATGTTGCCGCCGGAGCCAAGGCAATTCTGGCCCACAGCGACCCCGGTTTTCTCGAGTCATGTTTGCAGCGGGAATTCGAAAAATTCAACGATCAAACTATTGTCTCTAAAACGAGCTATCGTGAACTCCTGAAAAAGGTCAGAGAGGAAGGAATCTCCTACGACCGGGGGGAACGCTATGTCGACATACATGCTATGGCAGTACCGGTACATTACGGCGGTATAACCCCCAAGGCCGCCATTATTATCGCCGGACCGGCCTCCCGGTTAAACGATTCGTTTTTACAGTCCGCAGCCCATCCATTAACAGAAACTGCCCGTAAGATTTCCGAATCACTTTGTTCCTGAGAGGTTTTTCCTACCCTCCACTTGGTTTCCAGCTCTGTTGTCGGCCTGTCGAATCTGTCTCCATTATTCTGGATATAGCTCCACTATTTTGGATGTTCTGATTTTTACCTGCCTCCGTCAATACCCTGCTCACTATCTGAAATCCCGCGCCAATACTGACTTTCACGATTATGCGAAATTGCTGAGATCCGTAGTGGCACACTTCTTGTAAATAGGCTTATCAGCAGAACAGACGTTGAATAGACAACTCAATATTGCCTGCATTTCGACCGGCAACCCAAAATAGGGGCAACGACTATGACAAAGCTCAAGACTAAAGACAAGACGGTTTTAAGAAGCCTGGGCCTTGGAGGTTTTTTCGGGGGCGGAGCCGAGGGAATGGTAGATGTAAAAGACGGTAGAATCGTTCGAATCCGGCCCATGCGCTACGGCTGGAAATATAAGAAAGAAGAGGTCCGGCAATGGCAAATGACTAAAAACGGCAAATCGATCGAACCCACCTGGAAATCCCTGCCCGGTCCTTTCTCGCTTGCCTACAAAAAACGGGTTTACTCGGCTAACCGGATCAAATACCCGCTCAAACGGGTCGATTGGGATCCGGCCGGAGAGCGAAACCCACAAAACAGAGGCAAGAGCAAATTTGTCCGTATCTCCTGGGATGAGGTCTGCGAGATAATCGCTTCGGAAATCAACCGGGTTCACCAGACATACGGAGTACACGCGATTTTGATGCAGGGAGACGGCCACGGTGAGTGCAAATCGATCAACACGCCCCACGGCCATCCGGGAAACCTGCTGGACTATATGGGAGGATTCACCCTTCAGGTCCACAACCCCGACAGTTGGGAGGGGTGGTACTGGGGGGCCAAACATGTATGGGGTCAAGGAGTGCAGGGCAATATGTGGCCGGCGGCAAATACCGTAAATGATGCCACCGAGCATACCGAAATGATGCTGTTCTGGGGATGCGACCCGGAAACGACTCCGTGGGGCTTCACCGGGCAGTTTGCCAGCAGACTCTGTTATTTCTGGTCGGAAATCGGCATGAAACATATCTATATCTGTCCCGATCTGAATTACGGAGCCGCCATCCATGCCGACAAGTGGATTCCGATTCTGCCCAATACCGATGCCGCTCTGCAGCTGGCAATCATTCACGTCTGGCTGGAGGAAGATCTGTACGACAAGGAATATCTCCGAACCCATGCGACCGGAACCGATGAATTCTTTGGTTATGTGTTGGGCGAGGACGACTCAATACCCAAATCCCCGGCTTGGGCCACCAACAAGTGCGGTATCCCCGAATGGACTATCAAAGCCCTGGCCCGTGAATTTGCTGCCAAAACCACCTCCATTGCCCATTACTTCGGCGGCGGGTTGATCAGGGGCCCCTACTCCCATGAAAATGCCCGCCTCGAGGTCATTCTGCTGGCCATGCAGGGCTTGGGAGCTCCCGGCGTGCACCAGTTGCAGTTGACCTATTTCGGCATGCCGAGAAAGGAAAACCTTGCCGGTGGAGTCTGGAATCCAGAACTTGAAGAACGGTTGTCAATTTCGGTTATGTCTTCGATAACCGCCTGGCAGAAGCAGGCTTTGCCCAAATGTCTGGTGCACAAGGCGATTGAGTCCAATGAGCCAATCACGTTCAGAGGTACCGGTGCCATCGAGGCCCTGCCTCAAGACCAGTTCAGCGAATATTCCTTTCCTATTCCGGAGGAAGAGGGCGGCAGCGATATCCATATGATATGGACCGACACTCCTTGCCGCATCACTTGCTGGAACGGCGGCAACGAAACAGAACTGGCTCTGCAGAATCCAAAAATTGAAACCATCATTGCCCAGCATCCCTGGCTGGAGAACGATTGTCTCTACTCAGATATTATTCTGCCGGCAAATACCCTGATGGAGGTAGATGACATCGTCACCAATGTACGCCAGGGGATACCACAGCCCAACATCATGATCCAGGATAAAGCCATAGAGCCGATAGGTGAATCGAAAAGCGATTTCGAAATTGTCGCCGAAGTTGCGGATAAAGTCGGGCTGAAAGAAAAATTAACCCAGGGATTGTCAATCAGGCAGCTGCAGGAGAGAATCTGGCATCACATGGGCGGAGACAAACTGGTCAGCTGGCAGGAGCTGGAAAAGAAGAAATACTGGATGTACAATACCGCCGAGGACTGGAAATCAGATTCTCCCGGTTTAAGACTCTTTTACAAAGATCCGGAGAACCATAAGCTGGGAACCAAAAGCGGTAAACTGGAATTTTATTCCGAAGCGCTGGCCATCCGCTTTCCCGACGATAAAGAACGGCCGCCGATTCCCAAATGAATAGAGAGAGGCGGTATGCACGATGAACGACTGTCCAGCAGCCGGGCCAGGTCATACCCGCTGCTGCTGATGTCGAATCACGGCCGCTGGCGGGTACATTCCCAATGCGACGACATCACCTGGACCAGAGAGGTCGGGACCTGCAAGGTTATCGGTAAAGACGGCTACAAATACGAACCAGTTTGGATGCATCCGTCAGAAGCTGAGAAAAGAGAGATCAGCGATGGCGATATCGTCAAGATCTTCAACGATCGTGGAATTGTACTGGCAGGAGCTTATGTAACCGAGCGACTTCGACCCGGTGTGGTCTATATAGATCATGGAGCCAGGGCCGATGCCATCAAGATCGGCGAAATCGATCGAGGCGGAGCTATCAACACCATTTCTCCGGATGGCACCATCTCCGAGAATTGCGTCGGCCAGGCCACCAGCAGTTATCTGGTACAGATCGAAAGGCTATCCGGAGCCGAGCTGGATAGCTGGAGACAACAATACCCCGAAGCCTTTACCAGAAAATATGAACCAGCCGGGGGACTTCGGTTTGACGCCTGGGTTACCAGGAAGGAGGCCTGATCATGAAAGCTTTTTACATAGATTTATCAATCTGCAACGGCTGCTACTGCTGTCAGATAGGCTGCAAAGACGAGCATGTTGCCAACGACTGGTCTCCATACGCCAAGCCGCAGCCAGACACCGGCCAGTTCTGGATCGGCATAAAGGAATATGTCCGGGGGCAGGTTCCCAAAGTCAAAGTGACTTACGTTCCCAAGCTCTGCCATCACTGCGATGATGCCCCCTGTATCGACCAGTGCGAAGCCAAGGCGATCGTCAAGCGTGAAGACGGCCTTGTCATAATACAACCGGAAGATTGTACCGGTTGCAGACTCTGCCTATCGGCCTGTCCCCACGAGGCAATCTTTTTCAACGAAGATCTGATGCTGGCCCAGAAGTGTACCGGCTGCTCCCACCTGTTGGACAACGATCCGGAATGGACGGTGCCGCGGTGTGTCGATCAATGCCCCACTGAAGCCATTCGCTTTGGAGAAGAAGAGGATTTCCAGGACTTCATCGCCGAGGCCCAGTTTATCAACCAGGAAGCCGGCACCAAATCAAGGGTCTACTACAAAAACCTGCCGAAGAAATTTATCGGCGGCACCCTCTACGATCCTGAGGAAAAAGAGATCATTATCGGGGCCGGTTGCTCACTGGTTGATAACGAGTCAGGTGAAATTTTTGTTGCAGAAACTGACAACTTCGGCGATTTCTGGTTTAAAGATCTTGAAGATGACAGGAGTTTCACCCTGATTTGTAAGAAAGATAATAAAACAATGAGAATAGAAAATATCGTCTCGGATGAGGATCTCTGTCTGGGGGATATCTCGATGAATTTAGAATAACCAATACACAAGGCTACCTTGCAAATTTTGAATTTTAGATCAAAATCAAGGCGTGAAAAGGCAATTTTTCAAGGTGGCCAAAAGGGGGGTCGGCATGACTGTCATAACAATCTCGAGAACTTTATACAGCGGCGGAGAACAAATTGCTGAAGAAGTCGCTCACCAATTAGACTACCCATGCCTGCGCCGCAAAGAACTGATCCTCGGTGCTTCGGAATTCTTTCATTTTGAAGAGGCCAAACTCCTGGAGGCCATGGCAGAGCCTCCGAAACTCTGGCAGCGGGACCGTGATAAAAGAGACAGTCATTTCAATCTGATACGGGCCACTTTCCTGCAGCGCTGCAAAGAGCATCAGGGGCTGGTGTATCACGGTTTTTCCGGGCAGGAGCTGATCAGAAATGTTCCCCATGTCTTGCGTATTCTGGTTATGGCCGATGAAAGCTATCGGATCGCAACGGCAATGGAACAGTCGGAAACCGACCCTGACCTGGCCCTGACTGAGATCAAGGCCAGCGACAAGAAATTTTCCAAATGGACCCGTATGATGTACGGCTTTGAGTGGAACAATCCGGCCCTCTACGATCTCAGCTTCAACCTCGGCCGGGTGAGCAGGAAAAGTGCCGTGGACACTATTTTAGAAATCATCGCCACCGGTGACTTCGACCCGACCGAAACCTCCATACAGGCCTTCAACGACGAGCATCTTGCCAGCATGGTCTGGTCGGCAATAACCCAGAACGAAGAAATCAGTGGAGCCTATCTGGAAACAGCTGCCAGACTGGGGCGGGTAACCATCACCGGTACAGCCCGTTCGAAACGTATTCAGGATGATATCACTGAACTGGCCAAGAACATTGAAGGCGTTACCGAGGTGATCAACGAAATGAATGTCGGCACTATCTGGAGATCCTGATTCACCGATCCGCTGATTGAAAAGCAACTGGCTGCCGGTCTATCAGACCCTTGTCGAGGCGCGTCTAATCCCCAGCTTGGCCATTCGTGATTCAAGTGTTGTCGGTTTCAGCCCCAACAACTGCGCTGCCCCGTTTTTTCCTCTGATCCGCCACCTGGTCGTATCCAGAGTATCGAGAATGTATTGCCTCTGAACCTCGTCAAGAGTTCGCGCCTGGTTGCGACGTATCCCATTCTCCGACGGCAGTTCGATCTTCAGCGTTGAGCCCGAGGAGATGATGACTGACCTCTCGATCAGGTTTTTCAACTCGCGGACATTGCCGGGCCAATCATATTGACACAGTTGATTCATGCTGGAACGGGAAATACTGTCTATAGATTTATCCATTTTGTCACAATAATATTTGACGAAATACCAGACCAGCAGAGGAATGTCGTCACGCCTCTCACGCAGGGGCGGAATGGTTATCGGAAAGACATTGAGGCGATAATAGAGATCGAGGCGAAATTCACCTTTGTCGATGGCCTTTCTCAGGGCCTGGTTGGTGGCGGCAATGACCCGTACATCTGAGAAAATCGTCTTTCTGCCGCCGACCCGTTCAAACTTGTTCTCCTGAAGGACCCGAAGCAGTTTGACCTGCATGCTAAGCGGAAACTCACCGATTTCATCGAGGAAAAGCGTGGAACCGTGGGCCAGCTCGAAACGGCCTATTCGCTTGGCCTCAGCACCGGTGAAAGAGCCTTTTTCATGGCCGAAAAGTTCGCTTTCAATCAGATTTACCGGGATTGCCGCACAATTGACCGTAACCTTGGATTTATCTCTTCGTTTGCTGAGATTGTGAATAGCCTGGGCAATCAGCTCTTTTCCGACCCCGGTTTCACCTAGAATCAGCACCGTGGTTTCGAGCTTTGCAATTTGTTCCACCTGGCCTAAAACCTGTTTCACTGCATTGCTTTCCCCAACAAACTCATCGTGCAGGTACTGAAGACTTATCTCTTCACGTAAATAGGTGTTTTCAGCTTCAAGTCTTTCCTTTAGCTCCTGTATTTCGGAAAAAGCCTGCAGCAATTCCTGCTCTTTGTTTTTACGTATCAGGGCATTGGCAAAAACAACGCCGAGCATGTTCAGGCGCTGAATCAGCACCTCGGGCCACCGCCGCTCAAATCGCAGGCTGGCGAAACCGGCGACACCGAGAAACGCTCCCCCTACTACCAAGGGAATAAGGGCACTGGATTTAATTCCCTGCTGGAGGCAATGCTCTTTTTCAACAGCTGCCTCTTCAGGCAGCTCTTCGATGCTGGTCATGACCACCGGTTCACACTTGAATAACTTTTGTGTGTACCAAGGCTGTTGTTCATTAAGGATCAAATCCGGCATCGGAGTCACCCCGGGAACCGCATAGGCATGGGTAACACGCAGTTTGTTCCGTTCATCGGCAAACTGAGCGACACTGCACCGATCGATATCTAGGGTTTCAGCTATGCGCTGAAGCACAGCTTCAATCTCCATATCAATTTTCTTGGCAGGCAAATTGACAAATTTTCCTGAAATATCAGCCAGCAGGGTTTCAAACTCGAGGCGTTTTTTGATGATCAGCTCTGTGGGCTTCCCGGTCGCCGGGGCATGGGATAACATACAATCCTCGTCAGGTTCGTATCGGTAGCAGAAAAAAGCGATTAGCATATTTTAGAACGGGCACCAAACTACGATATATAGGAGCAAAATACGCGATTTCGGAGATAATTGCAACACAGTTTCCAAAGCAATTTTCCCACCTTACAAATCAAACGGAATAACAACAAGATATGGCTCCCACCCAAATAATTGGTCTGGCATGGAAATTGCGGTACAGAATAGCATGTAATAACGAAGCCTGGATGAGTATAATCAACAGGTCTCATCGGTTGTTGCGCCTGAAGAGCGAGATATGAACTTCGATCTACCACGCTGTTATTCAGCAACGGGGAGGAAATAATGAGCTATGACAAGTCAGTAGAAGTATTTCCAACCACTGTCTGGTCCGCCGGTGCCGGCTGTCATGGGGCCTGCGATCAGAAACTCTACGTCAAAGACGGTAAACTGATCAGAGTAGAGGGAGACGAAAACGCTTCCTGGAACCAGGGACGATCCTGCCCCAGGGTTCTGGCACTCACCCAGTACGTGTATCACCCTGACCGGATAACCACCCCGCTGAAACGAGTCGGCAACCGTGGAGAAGGAAAATTCAAACCGATATCCTGGGATGAAGCCTTCGACACCTGCGAAGAAAAACTCAAAAAAATTCGTGCTGAGTTCGGTGCCGAATCGGTGGTCTTTGCCCAGGGAACCGGACGGGATGTGGGTGGACCGATTTCCTTTCTCTGCTACAATTACGGAAGTCCGAACTGGGTCCAGCTCGGACTCTCAGGCCAGTCTTGCTATACGCCGAGGCTTGGAGGAATGAAGGCCACCATCGGCGATTTTTGCGTTCTGGATGCCGGTCAGTTCTCAAAACTCCGTTACGACGATCCCGAGTATCAGGTGCCGAAAGTTATCATGGTCTGGGGCCAGAATCCGCCGCCGACCTGCGCGGACGGATTTTTCGGTCACTGGATTGTTGACTGCATGAAACGCGGCAGCAAAATCATATCGGTCGATCCGCGCAATACCTGGATGTCCACCCGGGCCGAATATCATCTTCAGGTCAGACCGGGAACAGACGGGGCTCTGGCTTTGGGAATGCTCAATGTGATCATCAACGAGGAACTTTACGATAAGGAGTTCGTTGATAAATGGACCTACGGTTTCGACAGGCTCAAGCAGCGCGTCCAGCAATATCCGACCGATAAAGTGGCTGAAATAACGTGGATTCCGGAGAACCTTATCAGAGAAGCTGCCAGGTTGTACGCAAACAACAGCCCGGCAGCCATCCACTGGGGCGTGCCCATCGATATGAATCCGGAAGGAACGACCGTTGCCCAGGCAATCGCCCATCTCTGGTGCATTACCGGCAATGTCGACAACCCCGGCGGCAATGTCATTGCCAGGCCCTCCCACGGTGTTACCACCTACCCCTACTCCACTGAAGAGCTGGTCGGTCTGTACGGTCAGGAACTGGTGGACAAGCTCAACAGGGCTCGGATCGGCTGCGACGCCTACCCGATGGTCAAGGGTTTCCGGGGCTGGGCTCAGCCCGACATGGCTATCGACCAGATCGATTCGGGCCAGCCCTATCCGATCAAAGGCGCCTGGATACAGACGGCCAATGTTCTCGGAGGTCAGGCGGCTCGGGCAAAATTTCATTACCAAGCTCTGAAAAAGCTCGATTTCGTGGTGGTTGTCGATCTTTTCCACAACCCGACTTCCATGGCCCTGGCTGATATCGTCCTGCCGGCGGCCACCTTTGCCGAAAAGGACAGTTTCCGGTCCTGGTGGGTTCCTCTGGGAGTAATGCACAAGACCATCCAGGTCGGTGACTGTAAATCGGACTGGGAAATCAATATAGAGATGGCCAATCGCCTCAATCCGAACTGTAAATACAAAAGCGTCAAAGAGCTGATCAACGACCGGCTGTCGGTGGCTGTTACAACCTTTGAGGAGTTGGTAAAACAGGGCTCCCAGGCCATGCCGCCCGAAGGTCACAGTAGCAGGCCATACTACCGTTATGAAAAAGGCCTGTTGCGATTCGATGGAAAGCCTGGTTTTATCACTGAAACGGGAAGAATCGAACTCTATTCAAAGGCCTTTGAAAGCTGGGGAATAGATCCCCTGCCGTTTTATCGAGAACCGGCCCAGAGCCCCGTCAACACTCCCGAACTTTATCAAAAGTATCCGCTGATCATGATCACCGGAGCCCGGTCCCATCTGTTTTTCCACTCGGAACACCGGATGATCCCCTGGCTGCGTGAAAAAAACCCCGAGCCCTACGTCGAGGTTCATCCGGAAACAGCGGAGAAATTCAACGTCTATGACGGAGAATGAATCTATCTGGAAAACGACATGGGCAGAGTAAAACGCAAGGTAAGAATTTCTCTTCGCGTACACCCCCAGATGGTTCACACACTACACAGCTGGTGGAAACCGGAGCTTAAAGGCAGCGAACCGGATCTGTTCGGAGTCTGGGATTATCAGATAAACCAGATCATACCCGGCCCCCAGGACAGCGGCTCAGGTTTCGGCGGCGGACGGTACAAAACGACGCTCTGCAAGCTCAGCAAGATCAACGAACAGGAGTGACCTTTATGTCTAAAATGGGACTTTTCATAAATTACGATTACTGTACCGGCTGCCAGAGCTGTGCCGTTGCCTGCCAGCAGGAACATGATTTTCCGGCCGGGAAATGCGGTATCACCGTAACTGAGTTTATCTATCCGACGGATAAAAAACCGGTGGCCGTGGATTTTCTGCCGTTTCCGAACGAGTTGTGCGATCTCTGTATCCGCCGTCACCAGCAGGGAGAAGATCCGGCCTGCGTTAAACATTGCCAGGCCGCCTGTATGCAATTCGGATCTTTAGAGGAGCTAGTTAAAGAAATGGAGGCAACTCCCCGATCCGTGCTTTTTTCACCACGGTGAGCGTTTAATGGTTATTTTATCTCACTAGTGTCCGGGTGATTTTTTACCAGTATAGCATAACGGCCTGAACATACTATTGATTTGTGACGAAATGACCACAACCGACTTGAAATCACATCCCTTTCTGAGGAAGATATTCGGC
>Ga0056106_100071_pt1 | contig 17481 bp, 15 predicted proteins | sample WorMetcrassitun1_FD_77012 | JGI IMG/M metagenome (GOLD analysis project Ga0056106, IMG submission 77012) | Marine gutless worms symbiont microbial communities from Max Planck institute for Marine Microbiology, Germany - Olavius crassitunicatus.1 ... | reverse complement strand
TTCCTGATTGTCCCATAAAGCCTCACTTCTCCATCAGGACCATCATCGGCAATAGCGATAGAAATTGATTTTTGATGAACATCCATTCCAACAAATTTAGTGCGGAGATTCTTCTTCATGGCTTCCCTCCTTGTTATAGGATTATTGTAACGTGCCGTTACAATCTATCTTAACAGGAGTGGGGATGATCCGTTCTCTGTCAGACATTATGTCTGTACCTTCAAGTTTTGCTCACCTGCTCGCCCTTGAAGGTTATGGAAGTTGTCCCTGTTACTCCATAATTAGTTGACATTACCAATACGAATCTACCTAAATTCTTGGCAAGACTGAACTTTATATGTTTCCCGCATCTCTTATTCCTGTTTTCACCAAATCTGCTTACTATTCGCTTACTACGAGCATTGTGAAATAAAAAAAGGACTTAACCGTAATTGGCTAAGTCCTTGATATAATTTGGTAGCGGGGGAGGGATTTGAACCCCCGATCTTCGGGTTATGAGCCCGACGAGCTACCGAACTGCTCCACCCCGCGTTGCGAATTGCCAATATAGCACGGGGACTAAGAAAGTCAATCGGTTTTAGATGGGCTTATTTTTTTGCTGGGATTACCAGCGACTGGAGTTTTGCAAGGATATCTTCGGGGAGTCGGATCAGCTTGCCGTCTCTAGTTACTGCTGCATGAATGGTGTAACCTTTGACCACTAGAGTGGGCTTGGGGCGGTCGTCGTTTTGTTTGGTGATTCGGTAGTTGAACCTACAGGTGTACTTTCTCAGTTCGGCAATTGAGGTCTCGATGGTGAGCAGATCGTCGTATAAGGCTGGAGCTTTGTAGCGGGCAAAGGTTTCGGTGACCGGCAGAATCAAACCGAGCTTTTCAATCTGACGATAAGAGCAGACATGGGCCCGCATCAATTCACTTCTGCCTTTTTCAAAAAAAACGCAGGTAATCGGCGTTATAGACCACGCCGCCGGCATCGGTATCACCGTACAGCACCCGGTACTGTGACTTGAATATGATACGATCCTGTTCAGCCATTGTGATCTTCTTTTTCCAGAAGATGATTGATCATATTGTATCCGGCAATCTGTTTTAACCCATTGTCGTTGTCGAGCAGCTGTTCATCAAAGGTAAGATCTGAAACCGGAGTTTTTTCCCTTGAGTCATAGAGCAGGGCCGGAACCGGATCGGAGGTGTGGGTTTGAATTGCGAGCGGAGTGAAGTGATCCATGGTGACAATAGCCCGGAACGAATCGTCGAGTTTTTTTAACGAGTTGATAATTGGACCGACGATTTTTTTATCAAAATCTTCAATAGCCTGGATTTTGTGGTCCAACCGGCCCTGATGTCCTGCTTCGTCGGGAGCTTCAAGATGGACAAATACAAAATCCTGATGTTTGAGGGCATCGATTGCCGCCTCTGCCTTGCCTTCATAATTGGTATCGATATAACCGGTTGCCCCGTTCACTTCGGCAATCGCTAATCCGGCGCAGACACCGAGTCCTTTGAGCAGATCGACCGCAGAAATCATCGTCCCGGTCAGAGCAAACCGTTGATTAATGGTTGGCAAGGCGGGCATTTTTCCAGAACCCCACGGCCAGATGCTGGTGGCCGGATGTTTTCCCTGTTCGCACCGTTTTTTGTTGACCGGATGTTGGCTCAGGACTTTTTCGGCTTTTAAAAGCAGCGGTCCCCACTCGGGAGTGTTGAGATAGGTCTGGAAAGCTTCGCTTACATCTTTGCCGATATAATCGTGAGGGGGAACGGTAGCCATGTCCGGAATCGGGTCCTGGGCGACAAGCAGGTGGCGATAACCGATTCCAGAGTGAAACTGGAATCGCTCGTTGCCGCATTCCTGCTGGATTGACGATATCAGTTCTGCCGATTCAGCGGAGCTGATATGACCGGAGGAGAAGTCGATCATAGCAGTTCGACCGTCCTCATGTATAAGGGTCACCAGGTTGCAGCGAAATGCGGTTTCGTCAGGGGCAAGAGCGATTGCCATGCTGGCCGCTTCAAGGGGGGCTCTTCCGGTATAATATTGTCCCGGATCATAGCCCAGCAGGGACATGTTGGCGACATCACTGCCGGGGTGAAAACCACTCGGAACGGTGGTGACCTCAAGCAGGGTAGATTTTCTGCACAAGGTATCCATTTCCGGTGTTGCAGCCGCCTGAAGCGGTGTTTTATTTCCCAGTTCAGGTATCGGTATATCGCCCATACCGTCGCCGACAAGAATAAGATATTTCATAGCTGATTCAGGTGGCTGACCGATCAGTCATCATTGATGAGAACACGGATTTTAACCGTCGGTTCGGTGCAGAAATCAAGTGCATCGATTTCCTCAACGGCCTTTTGTACGGAGGCCTCAAGAGCGATATGGACACGCAGTACCACATGAACCGGTTTGCCCGGTTTTTCGCCTTTCTGAATTACCGATTTAATGGAAATTCCGTACTTTCCGAGGATTCCCGAAATTGCCGACAGAACCCCGGGTTCATCCAGAACCGTGACTCTGAAGTAGTAAGGGCAGGTCAAATCACCCATCGGTGTGATCGAGGGTGCGGTGAACTTATCCGGCAAGTATGACAGTGGCGGAACCCGATTAATCGCCGATGAAATTATATTTCTGCCGATATCGACGACATCGGCGGCTACGGCACTGCCGGTGGGCATCATACCGGCACCATGGCCGTAGAATAATGTATCTCCGACCGTATCTCCGGTAAACTGAATAGCGTTGAAGGAGCCGTTTATATTGGCAAGCATTGAAGATTCCGGAACCATGGTCGGATGGACGCGCGCTTCAACGTGGGTTCCGTGATTCCTGCTGATCGCCAGTAGTTTTATGCGGTAACCGAATTCCTTGGCAAAATCGATATCCATTGGCTTGATGCTGCTGATGCCTTCGACCGAAATGTCGTCGAGATGGACATGCTGGCCGTAGGCGATGGTCATCAGAATTGCCAGTTTATGGGCGGTATCGATACCCTCAACATCATAGGTTGGATCTGCTTCGGCAAAGCCTTTTTCCTGGGCATCCTTGAGCACCTCCGCAAATGGTGTACCGTGCTCGGTCATCATGGTCAGGATATAGTTGGCGGTTCCGTTCATAATGCCGCGAATCACTTCGATTCGATTGGCAGTCAATCCTTCTTTCAATGCTTTTATTACCGGAATACCGCCGCCAACGCTGGCCTCGAAACCTACCTCGACGTTGTTGTCCACGGCCGCTTCAAAGATTTCTTTGCTATGCATCGAGAGCAAGGCCTTGTTGGCGGTAATCACGTGTTTACCCCGCCTTATCGCTTCAAGCATGAATGATTTAGCCGGCTCTATGCCGCCGATCAGTTCAACGACGATATCAATTTCGGGATCGTTGAATATGTCGTTGGCATCGGCACTCAGCATCACATCTTCATACTCAGGCGGTAATTTCGTGATATTAATATCCGCCACCCGACTGAGTTCGATCGGTATTCCAACCTTCTGCTGCAATCTTTGTCGCTGGCTGAGTAAATTTTTGGCAAGGCCGCTGCCGACAGTTCCAAAACCAATCAGTCCGACACTAATTCTGTCCATGATTTATAGTAAACTTTTAGTTTTAAAGCCGGTAATTGCCAGCAATCCCAAATTGCTTGAAATTACACGACCGATTGATTGGGGAAAAGTACCCATTATCAGGGTGAAAGTCAAAAAAATAGGGAAGATATTTTGCTGGCCCGGACCTCGCATTTCGGCTATAATCACAGCCTGTTTTTACCACCAGGTTTATTCACCGATTAAATGCAAAGCTGCATCATGGTGTTTGTTTCATCTGATGGCTACCTTGAAAAATTGTCTTTTCGCCCAAACTCTGCGTTGCGCATGAAAATTTTATCCTCGACATATCACCTATATGCCTGCGGTAAAATTTCCATACGCGCCTTGATTTTGAAAAAAAATCCTAATTTTTCAAGGTAGCCTGATGTTATTTTTATTATTTGAGTCTAAACAAAAGGAGAGACCTCATGAGTATGAGTATTCTGGCATTCGGACCGAACGGCAGCGGCAAGGGAACCCAGGGAGCAATCGTCAAAGACCAGTACAATATTCCCCATATTGAGTCCGGAGCCATTTTCAGAGAACATATCGGCGGCGGTACTGAGCTTGGTAAAAAGGCAAAGGAATATATCGAGCGCGGTGATCTGGTCCCGGATAACATTACCATCCCGATGATGATTGAACGCCTCCAGAAAGATGATTGCAAAGAAGGATGGGTGCTGGACGGTTTCCCACGCTCCAAGGATCAGGCCATTACTCTGGCTGAAAACTTGAAGGAAGCCGGAATCGAGCTTGATTTCGTTATTGAAATCGTACTCGATCGGCAGATCGCCAAAGAGCGGATCATGGGGCGGCGCCTCTGTGTTAATGACAACAATCATCCTAACCATATTGCCTTCGATGCAATCAAGCCGGTCGAAAAAGACGGCAAACTGGTATGCCGGGTCTGCGGCGGCGATTTGAACACCAGGGCCGATGATCAGGATGTAGATGCAATCGATAAGCGCCACAATATCTATTACGACGATAACACCGGAACCATGGCCGCGGCAAATTATTTCAAACAGGCCGGCGGGCCCAAAGTTATCTCTGTTGACGGATCCCGATCGATCAAAGAGGTAACCGAAAAAATTATGAATGGTCTGGCATAGTTATCCGGCAACAATTTGAACTTTTTTTGGGGTATGTTCAGGCCGAACATGCCCCTTGTTGCTTTTTTAGATCGTTTTCGATACACTTTAGGTTGGCAGAAGGAAACAATGGAATCGATATTAAGAACTTGCTGAAATAGGTAAAATCTGTTAACAACAGCCTCTCAAAACAGATCTGATAAAACGAATAAAATATGGCCGCCCGGATAACGGATCGGCCCTTTTTCATTATGGAAGAACAAGACAGTAGTTCAAAGAAAGGCAAAGTGTATCTGGTAGGCGCCGGCCCGGGCGATCCGGGGCTGATTACCATGCGCGGCAGGTATCTCTTGGAGAAGGCGGAAGTAGTGGTTTACGATCATCTGGCCAGCAGGCGCCTGCTTAAATATGTGCCTGCTGATGCGCAGCTTGTTTATGCCGGAAAACGAGGCGGTGTCAAGCATATCCGTACCCAGGAAGAGATCAACCAGATGCTGGTCGATTTTGCCCTGGAAGGGAAGGTTGTTGTCCGGCTGAAAGGGGGCGACCCGTTCATTTTTGGAAGAGGCGGTGAAGAGGTCGAGACCCTTGCCAACAATAATGTTCCCTTTGAAGTTGTTCCCGGCGTTACCTCGGCTACCGCCGCCGCCACCTATGCGGGTATTCCTATTACCCATCGTGGTTATACAGCCAGTGTTGCCTTCCTGACCGGTCACGAAGATCCCACCAAGGAGTCGTCAAATATAGACTGGGCCAAAATTGCCACCGGGATCGGCACCATCGTTGTCTATATGGGGATCAAGAATCTACCGTCCATCGTCAGAAATCTAATTGATCACGGCCGTTCCCCCGATACGCCGGTTGCTGTTGTCCGATGGGCATCGACCCCGGAACAGAAGTCGGTTGTTGGTACGCTGGAAACGATAGCTGGTATCGTCACCGATTCCGGTATTAAACCACCGGCCCTTATTGTCATAGGTGAAGTTGTCAACCTGCGTGATACCATCGACTGGTTTGAGAAGCGTGAACTATTTGGTAAACGGATTATCGTCACCAGGACGAGGGATCAGGCAAGTGAGTTGGTTGCCGGGCTCGAAGAAAATGGGGCCAGTTGTTTTGAGTGCGCAACCATCAATATCGAGCCTGTAGATGATTATGGTATCCTCGATGAAGCACTGGAGCGTATCGATGAGTATCACTGGGTTCTGTTCACTTCGCTCAACGGTGTAAAATATTTCTTTAAACGGCTTTATGACAAGGGCCTCGATGCCCGTGACCTGAAAGGACCAGATATTGGTGCTGTCGGCAAGAGCACCGCCGATCTGCTTTTGGCATACGGGGTTAATGCCGATCTGATTCCACCGGTCTTTACCGGAGAAGGATTGGCAGAGAGCCTGCTCGACCAGGGTGTTGAAGGGAGAAACGTTTTGATCCCGCGGGCCGCCGTAGGCCGGGAATTTCTACCCGAGACGCTGCGCGGAGCCGGGGCCCAGGTGACGATTGCCCCCATTTACCGCAACGTTCCGCCAGGTGGCCGCCGTGATGAACTCAGGGCTGAGTTGGAAAGTGATGAAATAGACATGGTCACTTTCACCAGTTCGTCGACGGTGCGCAATTTTCTGACCATGGTGGATGCTGCCGATCAGGAAGAGTTGGAGCGCTTGCTGGCCGGGGTAAGGATTGCCGCTATCGGGCCGATTACCGCAAAGACAGTGACCGACAGCGGCTTGAAAGTCGATGTCCAGCCGGAACAGTATACGATCGAGGCGATGATCATGGAGATCATCGAATTTTATCGCAGCCAATCAGGTTAAGAACCATGATTCAGGGGGAAACATATCCCGGATTTACCGGAGAAAATCCTCTTTCAAGCATACTTATGTTCAGGGGTGAATCAGATAGTCCGGACAGGGACAATCTGACCACCGTAAAAGATGAGACCGAAGGCAAGCAGGAAAGGGCTCTTCTTTGTGCCGTCTGTCAAACTCCGATAACTACCGCCAAAGAACGAATTAAAAAACAGGGAAAACATCTGCACACCTTTTTCAATCCGACAGGGGTTGTCTATGAAATTGGCTGTTTCAGAAGAGCTCCCGGCTGCCTGATCTATGGAACTCCCAGTCCTGAGTTTGCCTGGTTTGCAGGTTACAGCTGGCAGGTGGTCTACTGCAGAAGTTGTCAGGCCCATTTAGGTTGGAAGTTTGGAGGCGAAGACGAGTTTTTCGGACTTATTGTTAACAGGCTGACAGAGAATTAGACTATTCAATTATCTCTGATCAGATCGATCAACTCCTGGGTGCTGAGTTTGCCGCTTACATCGGTTCCTTCCAGCAGGCTGTCGGCCAGATCCCGTTTTTCCTGATGCAGTTGGACAATCTTCTCTTCAATGGTGTTTTTGCAGACCAGCCGGTAGATGGTTACCGGCTGAGTCTGGCCGATACGGTGAGCCCGGTCTGAGGCCTGATCTTCAACGGCAGGGTTCCACCAGGGATCCATGTGGATAACGTAATCGGCAGCGGTAAGGTTGAGTCCGAGCCCCCCCGCTTTCAGGCTGATCAGGAAGAGATCTCCTTTACCGGACTGAAATGAATCCACCCGTTCTTTACGCTGCTTGCTGCTGGTGCTGCCGTCAAGATATTGATAGGTAATGCTCTGGTTGTCGAGGTACTCCCTGATGATATCGAGGTGGCCGATAAACTGGCTGAAAACCAGGACCTTGTGCCCTCCGGAGATGAGCTCGTCGATAAGCGATGCGAAGACCGATAACTTGGAACTGGGAATAGCTGTTTCCTTTGCAATCAGTTTGGGGTTACAGCAAGCCTGGCGAAGCCTCATGATCTCGGTCAGAACCTGAAGATGTTTGCCCCGGTTGTTGGTCGTCTGTTCAAGTTGATCAAGAGCGTTTTGCCGCAACGCCTCATAGAAATGCAGTTCTTCATGGCTCATGGTCACCTCCAGGGTTACATCCGTTCGCGGCGGAAGTTCCTCGAGAACCTGGGACTTGATCCGCCTCAGAATAAAGGGGCGAATAAGTTTTTTCAGCCTCAACCGGGCTTCACGGTTGTTGAATCGTTTGATCGGAATAGCATATCGTTCGTTGAACTGTTTATGAGAACCAAGCAGGCCGGGATTGATAAACTGGAGCAGGTTCCACAACTCACCAAGGTGATTTTCCAGCGGCGTTCCGGTGGTTATCAGCCTGAATGATCCCTGCAGGGACATGGCTGCCTGAGATCTTTTGGTGGCCGCATTTTTGATGGCCTGGGCTTCGTCAAGAACAATGGTCTGCCATTGGACGTGTGAAAGTGATTCAATCTCCTGTTGCAATAATGTATAGGTTGTGATCAGGAGGTCAAATTTGCCAAGCTTATCGATGGTTTCTTTTCGGTTCTTGCCGGTGAGCTGCCTGATTTTTAACGTCGGGGTAAACCGGTCGACCTCACTAAGCCAGTTGGTCGATACCGAAGTTGGAGCAATCACTAAAGACGGACCGTTGGCGGCGTGGTGGAGGATGATTGTCAATGACTGCAGGGTCTTGCCGAGACCCATATCGTCGGCCAGACAGGCGCCAACTCCCCAGTGGGCCAGCCGGGCCAGCCAGTGATACCCCTCCAGTTGGTAATCCCTGAGTTCGGCTCTCAAGGTGGACGGCAACTCGGGCGCAAGTGCTTGCGACTGTTGAATTTTAGCAATCTGATTTAACCAGGCTTTGTTGGTTTTGGTATTGGCCTGCTCGATGAGTTTCTCAAGGGAATGAACGGCAAGCGGGTGGACGCTGATCTCCTTTTCATCGTTTTCCTCACCGAAGGTATTGAGTTCATCGAGGCGCTTTCTAAACTCTCGGGTCAAGGCGATAAACTGACCGTCTTCGATCTCCATGAATCTGCCTGAACTGGAACGAATACGGTGCAAAACCTCCTTCAAATCGATTACCAGCTCCTGATCGAGTACCAGCTCACCGCTCAAGCCAAACCAGTTCTGTCGATTGGTACAGATTTTGAGGTTAAGATTTTTAAGCGAGGCCTGATGTGAAATAGAAAGTTTTTCCCCTTCCGGCCATTCGACAATGACCTTATCGCTGATTTCCTGCAATTCAAGAAGTGCATGAAGGCAGTCTTCCGGGTCTTGGAGATGCCACTCCCGATCTTTTTCCTGCTCCAGATCAACAGCCAGATCCAGAATCGGGGACTGCTCCTCAATCTCCTGAGCCTTGTACTCCTCTTCGGCCAGATTCCTCCTGGTATGGACCCGTTACCATCGATTTCAGCCATGATATTTTCAACACCCTGGCCCGGCTTTACGTAGTGATGCCCATCCTTAAAGGGTTTGACGAGCATTTCCAACCTGAAGCGGCTGCCGAAAGGGAGGATATGGATATAGATGGTGGAATCAGCCTCGACAAAAACAATGTCCTTGGCACGGTCAGAAAAACGATCAACGCCAATGGCAGAATGCACCGTCATGAAAGAAGAAATATTTCCGATTGCGGTCAACACCTCTTCACTGGCCTCAACAGGAACAGTCAAACCGTCTCTTCCGGTGATGGTGGCAATTCGCCGGTGATTGTCATTGATTCTGATGACCTTGAACCGGCTCTGAGTCTCCCGTACTAAAATGGTATCCTCGCCGCTTATCGGAATGGAGAAATTGATACGTAGTTCGTCACCCGTGTCCTCAACGAGCAGTTCCGGTTCTCCTGAGATAAAGTCGACGGGTGTTGTTGGCGAATCATTGAAAAAGAGCAGGGGATGTCCGACAAGGGCAAGCAGGAGCTTTTCCTGATCGAATTTGTATTGAGGCTGCCCTTCACCGCTGTCAAATTTGGTGATTGCCAGACAGATTTTTCTGTCCTGAAGACTGAGAAACACCAATTGTGAGGATTCATGCAGCCGGGACAGTGAAATAGGCCTGCCCCTGCTCCAGACTCCATTTTCCGATTGTTTCTGTTGCCGGGGCCTGACCAAGAGGTTTCCTTGTTCGTAACTGATCAACCAGATGAGTCGCTTATCCTGATCTTTGTACAGTTGAACGGCTGTGGTAGAGATATTGATCAGGGCCTGCAGGCTTCTTTTCCACAGGTCCTCTGGTTCGATCAGATCAATAAACGGCTGTAGATCCGTTGTTTCGATTGCTTTCTGGTACTGCTCTTCAGAACCTTCAGTTGGTGACGAACATATCAACAGCTGGGCCAAACCAACGGTGAAAAGATTGTGGTTATTTTCAAGGGCTCGCCGGTAACAATCATGTATCAGATCTGTTGCATCAGGTTCCAGGGCGCCGGTGAGCCAGTATTGACAGAGCGCCCCAAACAGGATTGTCACGGCTGACGGTGGGGAATCAGCAGTCAACGCTATTTCCTGTTGCTGAGTGCTTTGATGGGTCTTGCTGTCGATGAGTGAGTGTAGAAAAATGTAGGCCTGACGCTCTTCACTTTCTTCAAACAGGCTCAAAGCGATACTGATCTGTCTTGCTGCCTGGTCGATGGATTCGTTGTCGTCTAAGGCTATTTTGCTGAGGACATGGAACAGTCCCTGGAGACCGAAAAAGGCTGCAGTATCTGTCTGAGAGATAGCTTTGAGCTGTATCAAATCGTTATCAAAAAGCTGCTCAGCCTTCTCGTAATCTCCTTTTAAAAAGGAGATCGTCGCCAGCGTTCCCGTGGCTTTGGCTATGTTGTCATTTCGGCTCAGCAGGTTTTCCGCTTTATCGCAGCGGCCTTGAAACAAATACTGATTGAGTAACAACCGCTGGAAAGGCAGCAATTCGTCTTCATCGAGCCGGTGAAAATGTGATCCATCTTCCAGATAAGCAATGATCTCTGGAAATGATACCAATCGGCGTTGCCCATATTGAATGACGTGGTTGAGCAGAAAAAACTGAAATGAAGCGGGGAGTGCTCCAAACCAGTTTTCGTCAAAAGGTCTGGTGATGATTTGCACGACAGGAGGCAGCGGCGTTAACAGATCTTCACATTGATTGTCGACAAAGTGCAGGGCCTGTTCGATAATCTCAAAGTTCTGTTTGTATATACCGATGCGCAGTTCCCGAACTGCACGCCAGCAGCGGGTAGCCCATTTACCGTAGTAGTAGGAGGCCGGCGCCTCTTTTTGAATAGCATTCGCATAGCGGTTAAACGTGCCTGCCTGTACCGCTTTTCTGGTTATTATCTCAACTAGATTGGGGTCGCACTGGCGGTTGTCATTGACAAAACCGCTTTCTTCCAGCTTGGCGATGTGATGATTTACCAAAGGTGTTGTCGGACGGTTCGACCGGGGTCCCTTTAATTCAAGCCTTTTCAGACAGTTAAGAACAAGAGTCGTGTGTGCCGGCTCATAGATGATCGACAGAATTTGGAGCAATGTCTGCTCAAAGGAGCCTAACCGATCATATTCCAGTAGGCGATCTGTAACACCTGACATAAAAAATTCCATGATGCCTTCAACTGAAGGCCGTAGCTGAGACGATAATTACCCGGGCCAATCAGCTAATATATCATTGTTACCACTTGATATAAACGAAAAAACATCGGTCCGGTGACAAAGATTGCTCAGCCTGAAATATCCGCTAAGAAAAGAAACAGGTCTGCCTTGTTGTTAAAGCGTAGCCTAACGTTAACGAGTCGAGACGGTCTGCTAGTCAAGGAGACTTGCGGCAGGCTATATTAAAGATATGCCTGTCGCAAAAGTGATGCAGGATAGCTGGCTGTATCGACTCGTTAACGTCAGGCTAGTAATTATCGAGACTCTTATGGATGCGGATGTCGGCCTTGGCCTGCCTGTTCCTGAGCCAGGCATCGAGGACGCGCTGCTGCTTGAACTGCAGCAGCAGTTGCTGATATCTCGTTCGGTCATCGTCACTCATGGCTGTTTCAGGAGGCTTACGCTGGTCGAAATGATAGACATAATAATCCTCATCAACGAGCCCGGGTTCGGATGCAACTGGTGCAGAAACAGAGAGCCTGAACGCATCGGTTACCAGGGACTGGGGGAATGATGATTTATGCTCGGCATCGTTTTTCATCAGCGGGCCCGACTTTTCGATGGCAAGCCCTTTGGATTCTGCACTTTGTTCAAAAGATGAGCTGCCGCCGCTGACATCACTTATCATCTGTTCGGCTTCATTTTTTGCTTGTTCGGCAGCTTTTGCGGCTCGAAAGTCTTTCTCCACTTCTTCCCTTATTTTGGCAAGATCGGGAACCTGTGGTTCTTTTACTGCCTTTGCCGAGATGATCACATAACCATCATCGGTTTCAACAATAGAGCTGAGTTCATTTTTCTTGAGCACAAAAGCTTTGTCCAGAAAGGTCGGATCCGAGGTAACACCTTCGGGAGGGGCGCTGCGCTTGAAAAAGTCACTGTCTACCAGTTGAGCATCTTGTTGTTTTTCGAGATAGGCTTTGAGACTCCCTGCGCCGATAATTCCTTCATAAGCCGAGTTTGCCATTTGAAAAGCCATCGGTTTGGCTTGCTCGAGCTGCACTTTGGCGATGATTTCCTCTTTTGCATCGGCAAGGGATTTGATTCCGCCAAGCTGAACTTCCTCAAGCTTAATGATGTGGTAGCCAAAGTCGGTTTTAACCACATCACTGACTTGACCGACTTCCATTGAAAAAACGGTATCGTTAAACGGCTTTACCATTTGCCCTTCAGTGAAAAAGCCCAGATCTCCTCCGGTAACTGCCGTCGGTCCTTCGGAGTGAAGCTGTGCCAGATTCGCAAAATCTTCACCGTTTCCGGCTTTCGCCAGAATATCCTCGGCTTTTTCCATTTGCTTTTGATGCGTTTCTTCAGGATCATTGGGCCCGGCTTTAAACAGAATATGGCGGGCGTGTCGTTTCTCAGGGATCTGGTATTCAATCAGGTGCTCGTCGTAATAGCTGCTGACTTCACTGTCTTCAACCGTTATCTTGGCACCAATATCGCTGTAGAGAAAGGGAAGATAGCTGAGTTGAACCTCTTTTTCCGTTTTATAATTGTCACCGTTGGCTTCATACCATGTGGCCAGATCTTCATCGCTTACACTGATCTCGTCAAGATAAGACTCGGGATTGATAATAACGTATGATACTGAGACGGTTTCTTTTTCCAGATTGTAAAGTTCCTCGATTTCAAAATCGGTGATCACCAGGGAGAAAGCGCCTATATTCTCAATGGTTTTGTTGCCCAGAAGTTCGTACCTGAGTGATTGCTCATATTTTTCCGGGGATAGCCGGTTGGAAGCCAGGATCGCCTGGTAGCGCTCGATGTTGAAGTTGCCGTCCTCCTGAAACTGAACCATGCTCTCAATTTCATTTTGAATTTCCCGACCGCTCACCATCAGTCCCATCTCCTGGCCGCCCTGCCTGAGAAGCGCATCCTGGGTCAGCTGGCTGATCACCTGCTGTTTGATATTGAGATTTTCAGCTAACCCTTTCGGTACCGTTCCTCCAAACTGCTGGGCCAGGCGGGTGTAGGCCTGATCATAGGCCTGCTGAAACTGTTGAAAGCTGATCTCTTCATTATCAACGACAATGGCTGCCTCCTGTTTGTTCATGAGGTTGGTACCGACTCCCCAGAAGACGAAAACAAGGGCAATAATGATAACAATGGCCTGGATGACTATCGATTGGGCTCGTTTTCTTAGAAATTCAAGCATAAGTTCTATAAATTTAGTATGTTATGTTCGTCTGGATGATTAATTAAATCCTTCTTCGAACAGTGAAAAAGAAAAACTATTTGACGGTGCTGATCGGGGATGGATTTACTCTTAATAGCACTATCCTGCAAGAAAAATCGCACCAAATCATAGTTCTGGAGCAGATACGGATACCAGTGTTGTCATAAGACCGATAGTCAAAACCTGGATCAGCGTTATTGGACCGTAGAAAAATAGATGCAAATACCGTGTTAAATCAGCTCGTTGGCAGTTTTGTGTGATTTTGAATTAAACGCTTGTTCATTCACTTGACAAACAGTTGTGCCTATAGTATTAAGGCCAATTACTATTAATGTGTAAATATTTTTTGCCACTAGTAATTTTGCTAGTTCTTAAAGAATCACAATATCAAGGAGGTATGAAATGCCTACAGTAGAACACAATGGAAAATCCTTCCAGGTTGATGAAGACGGTTTCCTGCTCAAAGGTATGGATGAATGGAACGACGAATGGGTAGATTACGTAAAGAATTCTGAAGGTATCTCTGATCTGACTGGCGAGCATCAGAAAGTTATCGACGCCCTGCAGGAATACTACAAGAAGAACGGAATTGCCCCAATGGTACGTATTCTCTCCAAAACCACTGGTTTTCCACTGAAGCGAATTTATGAGCTGTTCCCGTCTGGACCGGGTAAAGGAGCCTGTAAAATGGCTGGTCTTCCGAAACCGACCGGTTGTGTATAATTAGCTTTTTGTCTTCGTTTTATCAGGGAGAGATCCAATCCGGGTCTCTCCCTTTTTTTATGCTCGTTGTCTTATAATCCTATCGCAGTATTCAACCTCGATTTTTTCAATCCACTGCTTGTATTTCTCAGATGTGATCTGAGCCCCTCGCAGTCCGCCCCGAAGATTTATTTCACTGAGGTAACTCTTGTTATCTTCGGTCAGCAGCAGATCGATATGGGCGTAAGGAAAATCGGCCTGTTCCATGATCCTGATGCACAGCTCCCGTTGATCTCCTGTTAAAACTGCCGGTTCAGCAGTGCCGCCGCAATGCAGGTTGTTTCTGAAATTATCAGGGTTGTTTCGCTCATAGGCTTCCCAATATTCGCCGAGGGCGACGATTCGCAGGTCTCTGCAGCCGTCAATAAAAGGTTGAATTACATACGGGTAGGGGATTTGATTCAAAGCCGATTGACTGTATACATCTTCGATCGATCGATACTTGAAAATCCCAAGCCCCGCATTTTTACCCTCCAGCTTGACAACCATTCCGCCAACCCCTGCTTTTGCGTAGTCATTGACACTCTCGAGCAGGTCGTGAATCGTGTAGATAACGGTAGTTCCGGGTATCATTGCCCAGGAATACAACCGGGTCTGAAAGGTTTTTGATCTGCTGCACAATTGCGAAACAAAAGACGGGATACCAATGACACCGCGCCTGGAGAGATCAAGCAGCAGGTGATCTTCTCCCGGTTTGAGACGGATCCGGCAGCAGATGATATCGCCTGTTTGCAGATCTGAGTATTGTTGTAATAAAGATTGATTGTCGGTGATGATCCGGGCAGTGTCTGTCAAAAGATCATCTCCTTGAAGCGCTGGTAATACTCGCTCAGGTCTTCCTGGCAGGTACCGCAGAAGAGCAGCACCTCACCATTGACCTGGGTGGTATCACTGTCGTGGGTGAAACTGCCGTCACTGTTCTGGGTATAGTGCGAAGTCAGCAGCACATCGTGGGCGAGTTCAAAAAAGAGTTCGTCATTACCACAGGTGGAGCAGATAAGCCGATTGGCAATTCCCGGTGCTTTAACTATTGGCATAATGATCGGTTTTAAAAGGAAGTCAAAACTATTGTTCACAAGCCTTACATCGGCTTCTGCATGCCGGGTCCAGCTTCTGAGATCGTTTTTACTTCGCCGTCAAGTGCGACTCCCGGGTCGACAATCAGGTTTACCGCTTCCACCTTGCCGCGAAATAAGCTGCCTTTCCGGGCAGTGACCCTGTCGGCGGTGACGTCACCATCAACGGTGCCGTGACAGACAAAAGACGATACCCTGATATCGCCAATGACCTTTCCGGATTGGCTCAGGATCAGGTGTTCGCCACTAATATTGCCGTTAACAATACCGTCAATTCTGGCTTTACCTTTAAACGACAATTCGCCGTTGATCGTCATATTCTGATCGACGATGGACGAGATCGTTTCGCTGTCGGCCTTGTGGATCTGTTTTCCCAGATTGGTTTTAATTTTGAACATCGGTGTGACCATCGGCCGGCAAGATATGGGACAGATCCGCCACTTTCATGAATTTATTCGGATCAATCGGCCTCTTGTTCAAGCGAATTTCATAGTGAAGATGGGGACCTGTGGACCGCCCGGAACTACCCACCTGGCCAATGACCTGTCCTCGCTTGACGGACTCCCATATGTTAACCAGGTAGTTCTGCATATGAGCGTAAACAGTCCGGTAGCCGTTGCCATGATCGATTTCCACGTAGTTGCCGTAACCACCATTTTCAAAGGCCTTGACCACAACGCCTGCAGCCGTTGCCCTGATTTTTTCGCCATGTTTACCGCGGATGTCAACCCCTTCATGGAGACCTTTTTTATGATTCAACGGGTCGGTTCTGTTGCCGTAACTTGATGTAATTATCCCGTCAATCGGCCTGCCAAGCGGCATATAATATATGGTTTTAAGGTAGTTATCCACCTTATCCATCAATTCCTCATAGGGGCTTTCATCTGCAGGAATAAAAGGACCGCCGCTGTGTTCTTGAGGTTCCGGCATGGCATTTATTATCTTGACTCCGATGTTATCCATAACCGATTCGATCAGCTCACTGCGGGCATTTAAATCACTGATGGCGCTGCTCTTCAACTTGATGTTTTCAAGTTGCAGAGTGGTGTTTCTCAGATCATATCTGGCTTTCTGACTGTTGAGACTGAATTGGTAATCATTTTTCAGCGTCTCGATCCGCTGCTGTCTTGATTTCTCCAGTTGTTCAATCTGAGCCAGATAAACTGCTGTTGTCTGTTCATTGCGGGCAAGCTCGGTCTCGAGATTGCCTACTTTTTGGCTCAGATGCCTGTTGTTGAAGACGGATCTGCTGGTATAAAGGCTAAAAAAGGTGGTGAGAAAGAAGAGGGGGATGCAGATAGCTACGGTCAGGATCGTTTTCCTGCGTGAAAATTGAAAAGTAGATGAGTGTCCGTTTTCTCCGGTGACAATAATATGGAGACGATCATCCATAGACCGGCAGACTGTTGTTAAATGTAAATTTTGCCTGTATAATCCGCATGTTGTGAGAAAAATTTAAGCCATAGCGAAAAATATTGTACTGCTTATACTCTTAAAGGCTCAAAGTTTCAACAAAAAAATGGGCAATCATCCTGGAATTTGGCGATTTAGTTTAACTGTTTCACTATGTCTTCACTAATTTCCTGCAGATCGATCAGCAAGGCTTACGGCGCCCAGAAGCTGTTTTCCGGCCTCGATCTCGTTATTAACGACGGTGACCGTATCGGCCTGATTGGCCCCAACGGCTCCGGAAAATCAACGTTGCTCAAAATCATCCGCGGCCTGGAGAATGAGGATAGCGGCGTTATAGATAAACGAAATAACCTCATTGTCAGCTACCTGGCTCAGGAAGATCGATTTAAGGAGGATCTCAATCCGTTAGATAATCTGCTTGAGCCGCTGAAGCCTTCACCACTGCCAGAAACTCAAAAGTTAAATCGGGCTCAGGCGATGCTCAGTAGAATTGAGCTTGAAAACCAGGACCTGCCTGTTTCTCAATTGTCCGGAGGCTGGCGCAAACGCTTGTCCATCTGTCGGGCCCTTGTCGTTGAACCCGATCTGCTGGTTATGGATGAGCCGACCAACCATCTCGATATCGAGGGGATAATCTGGCTCGAACAATTAATCGACAGCAATTCGCCTTTAAGTCCGCCAACCTTTATTCTCGTCAGCCATGATCGCAGGTTTTTAGAAAATAGCACAAACCGTATTATCGAGCTATCGGCATCGTATCCAACTGGAATATTTCAGGTAGATGAGCCTCTTGCAAAACTCATTTCATCAGTAACCAGTCAATTTAAGGAGTTGATTCGCAAACAAAGCGACAACCCCAAACATCAGGTGCATCATAACCTTATCGGGGCCACGAACCATCACAT
>Ga0056106_100070_pt1 | contig 17928 bp, 23 predicted proteins | sample WorMetcrassitun1_FD_77012 | JGI IMG/M metagenome (GOLD analysis project Ga0056106, IMG submission 77012) | Marine gutless worms symbiont microbial communities from Max Planck institute for Marine Microbiology, Germany - Olavius crassitunicatus.1 ... | reverse complement strand
TGATGGTTCGTGGCCCCGATAAGGTTATGATGCACCTGATGTTTGGGGTTGTCGCTTTGTTTGCGGATCAACTCCTTAAATTGACTGGTTACTGATGAAATGAGTTTTGCAAGAGGCTCGATTTTCAAAGATCAATTTTATAGAGCGGGTGATGGGCTGTTATCCCGACACGCTCCTAGCCACTTTTAAAACCAGCTCCCCCACTTGTTGGTATCGCAGCAATTGATTAACATGAAATTACTCGAACGACACTCTTTTACTCTTTTGGCAGTACGAGGCGGTCAGATGATAATAAAAATCAGGGGCATACTCTTTATATATCTTGTTCCAAGACAGCTCCACATGTCACAATCTTATAAATTTCAAAGATGTTTTGTTGAAAAAGGAAAAGTGGTATGATGAGAATAACGAACAAAACAATCATCTATAAGGAGGGAGGATGTCTGTCAAAATATTGATAAAAAGAAGATTTAAAAAGGACACATTAAAGGACGCCTCTGACATGCTGATCAAGGCCCGAACCAATGCCATGGGGAACACCGGATATATCTCCACCGAGACTCTGGTGAACCATGATGATCCCCGGTCTGTTCTCATCATCTCGATGTGGCAGAGCAAAGAGGATTGGGACAGGTATCAGGACAGTGATACACGCAAAGTGCATGAAGATAAGTATGCCACTATGTTCGAAGGCCCGACCGAATACGAAATGTTTAAGATGGGGATGTAGCGCTGACTCGGGACGGACCCGGCAGTTTTGCCTTTTAGTGATCATGTTGTCGTAGCAATTGAGGGCCCTGTGCGCTTCAGTTTGGATTTTTAGGCGCTATGAATTATTATCGATTTGGGATTAAAGGGGCTGCGGGATTCATTCGAGTCGTTAAGCAAAAAACTTGGGTAGTGAAAGACAACACTGCCGTTGATATCAGAGAAGAGGAGTCTGCATATGCAAACAAAAGATATTCTCGCTGAGAAAGGGACGCGGGTTATTACAATCAAGGAGACGCTTCTGCTCGTTGATGTCGTATCAATGCTCATCACCAACAAAATCGGCTCGGTCATGGTGGTTAACGATCACAACGAGGTTATTGGCCTGGTGGCGCCGATCGACGTGCTCAAAGCCATACATCATCACCCCGAATATCTGACCACAATTACGGTAAGTGAAATAATGACCAGAGATATCATCGTCGTCAATCCTGAGGATGATGTCGACCGGTTGATGACCATAATGACCGAAAAAAGGATCCGTCATCTGCCGGTGATCGATAAAGGTGATCTTGTCGGCCTGGTGTCGATTGGTGATGTGGTCAAGGCCAAAACCACCGTTTATGATGTAGAGATCAGCTATCTCACCGATTATATTGAAGGAAAGTATCCCGGTTAAAACAGGCTATCTGTTTACAATTTGGCAGACCAGCTGAACAGCGTCATCGAGCTGCAGAAAATTCATGTTGAGTACCATGTGATACAGTTCGGGCTTTTCGTAGTCGGTTCGATGAAAGTATCGGTAGAGGATACTTCTGCGTTTATCCTGTTTATCGATGACAAGCTGAGCCTTTTTGCGATCGATTTGGTACTGATCCATCATGAACCTGATACGATTTTCGATGTTGGCGATCATTAAGAAATGGAAGGTATCCGGGCGATCGGCAAGAATGTACTGACCACCTCGCCCAACGATCACTACATCGTCCTGTTCGGCAAATACGAGGATTACTTTGTGCAATAGAGAAATATAGAGATCGCCGTTAATATAACCGGGCCTTTCTTCGATGGCGGTCTCCACATACCCTTTGCTGAAAGGGCCGAGCTTGCGAATCAATCGTTTGACGATCCCCTCACTGCCCGCCTCCTGGGCAATGGAATCCACCCATTCAGGTGAAACGTCCGCCTCCAGAGCCACCATCTCAACAATCTGCTCATCGATCAAGGTATAATCAAGCTCTTCTGCAACCCTGGTTCCCAAAGTCTTTCCGCCGGCACCGAACTGTCTGGCAACAGTTATTACAGACATGATTCACCTCCATAATGGTTGATCTGGAGCTATGCACAGTGACATAAGTCCAATTGATCCCATCATGGCGTGTTGCTCGCTGTGGTGCCTGCTCACAGCCCTACCAGATTGCTCCGCCGGCTCCTCGCTCGCGCTTTGCCTCACCTTGCCTGGGATGGGCGCCTTGAACTTCTGTCTCTATGTATATCTCTGAAAATGTAATACCGATTCAATTCCTAGCAATTAGAATAACTCATTTAGCGGTCATCTTAGCCAATTATTTGTTCATAAAAAATGATTTTCTTCCTTTTACTGTGATATCAATGAGATGGAGGTCCGGATATGAACGGCTGTTCACTTATTAGTGGCAATTACCCTGAAAATTAGACTATTATGGAAATATCAGTTCAGCGTTTGTAAGTCTCGAATCTGAAGCGCTCGTGCACGTTTGCCCCGCTCGGGCAAATCAAACGATCAAAAAGATTTCTGAATTGGAAGCCATAAAAAGTGAACGTTGATCACCCGTCACCCAAAGACACAGCCGCCGGCAGGAAAGGGCGGACCCACGTTCTTTCTGCCAGAACCAAAAAGATCGTCTCTTTCAGTCTGACTTTTTTAATCTGTTTCGCCACCTGGATCATCTTATCGGGCCGATTTGATCTCTTTCATATCGTTTTGGGGCTGATCGCCTGTACCATCGTCGCCTATCTCTCCGACTCCATCCTTATCTCAAGGCGAGGGCTCGAGCATCTGCCCTATCAGTGGCTCCGGTTCATAGTCTACATTCCTTGGCTCTTGTATCAGATTTTCTTAGCCAACCTGCATGTATTGTATCTGGTATTTCACCCGCGGCCGCTTGAGTTAATCGACCCCAAGATTGTTCGTTTTAAAAGCAGGCTGAAAAAGCCGATGTCACTTTTTATCTTTGCCAATTCAATCACACTCACTCCCGGAACAATAACGGTGTTTGTTTCAATAACGGGTGAATATACCGTACACGTCATCGATGAACAATCTGGAACCGCGCTTCCGGGCGAAATGGAAGATCGAGTCGCAACGCTGATGGGAGAATAATGGAAACATTCTTCTTATATGCTGCCATATGTCTATGTCTGATAATGGTGCTTTCGCTCTATCGGGCGGTCTTCGGCCCCACCGTTCTCGATCGGATGATCGGGGTCAACGCAATCGGCAGTAAGACGACAGCGCTTTTGATTTTGATCGGCATCATCTACCAGCGGGTAGAGATGTTTGTCGATATAGCTCTGGCCTACGCCTGTTTGAATTTTATCGCGGTTCTCGCCGCCTCCAGGTATTTCCAAAAGAGGAAAGGTCTGTATGACGAATATCATTAATGGCTACCTAATGATTAAAGGACTACAATAGATGTCAATAATCGCTTCTATTTTCATCGTTCTCGGGCTTTTCTTTTTCACCGGCGGAGCAATAGGAATTTTGCGGTTTCCCGATTTTTTCTCCCGGCTTCACCCCGCCGGCAAGCTTGATACCATGGGTCTGTTGATGTGTATGACCGGCATGGCCATCTATACGGCCCAGGATTTTTCCCTGGCAGCCATACTCACAGCCCTGAAGATCATGCTCATTGTCGTCTTTGTTTTTATCACCAGTCCAACGGCCACGCATGCAATTCTGAATGCCGGTGTTCAAGCCGGCCTCGGGCCGTGGACGGCCCCCCAAAAAAAGGACAACTAATGATCTGGCAACTGGATCTGATCATTTTGCTGATTGTCATAATTTGCGGGATTGCCGCCATTTCCATTAAAGACCTGCTGGGGGCGGCGATTATGTTCGGTGCCTACAGTTTTATGATGTGTCTGCTCTGGTCGATCATGGGCGCTGTCGATGTTTCTTTCACCGAAGCATCAGTGGGCGCCGGGGTGAGCACCGTGTTCTTCGTGGCGGCGGTCTTCAGGACAACCCGGAGGACCAGGGATTGAAGATACTGGCCCTTATCGCAGCAGCTTGTCTTGGCGGTATACTTTTTCACCTCTCCTTTCAATTCCCCAACCTCGGAGACAGTTTATCACCAGCCTCAAACCACGTATCACCCTATTATATCGAACACAGTATGGAGGATACCTCGGTACCCAATATCGTTACCGCTGTCCTGGCAGATTATCGGGGTTATGACACTTTGTTGGAGACGGCGGTGATTTTTTCTGCCGGTCTCGCCTGTTTTTTCCTGCTGAGAGTCCCTGAACGCAAAGCACCCAAATCCCGTTTCTATCGCCACCTGGCCACCGACATAACCATTCGCGTTGAAAAAGGGGGACGTATTCCCGATGATACTAGAGAGTTCGAAAGAATAGACAGTGCCTGGGTACCCTATGATGTGATTGTCAACATGACCTGCCGCCTTGTCGTGCCTTTTATACAGCTGTTTGCCCTGTATGTGATCGCCCACGGCCACCACAGTCCCGGCGGCGGGTTTCAGGGAGGGGTTATCTTCGGGGCAGCAATTATCCTTTTTGCCGTTTCCAATAATCTGAGACGAACACTGCGGCGGATGAGTGAGCGGACGAGTGCTCTTCTCGGTTCATTGGGCGTCATGATCTACCTTTGTACCGGCATGCTTTGTATGCTTCTCGGGGCCGATTTTTTAGATTACAGCGCCCTCGCCCCACTGCTCGGTGTAGATCCGGTAAGTGCCAGATCTCACGGTATTCTGATTGTTGAAATCGGGGTCGGAATTGCAGTAACGGCAGTCATGGTATGGATTTACTACAATCTCTCTTCAGTCGGTAAACAGGACGAAGGTTTATAGCATGGAAACGATCGGTAGCCTGATTATCGCAAAGTATAACTATTGGGCGGTAATTTTCCTTTTGCTCATCGGGCTTTACGCGATGATTGCCAAGAAAAACCTGGTAAAAAAAATCATCGGCATGAATATTTTCCAAACGGCAATCATCTTATTTTATGTATCCATCGGAGCCAAGAGAGGGGCAACCATCCCCATTATCGTGCACGGTCATGGTGATTCATCGCACCTTGCTCATGCTGCAGATTACATCAATCCGCTTCCCCATGTATTGATGCTCACCGCCATTGTCGTCTCAGTGGCAACCCTGGGTGTGGCTCTGGCTCTAGCAATGAAAATCTATTTTCAATACGGAACTCTTGAGGAAAACGAGATTCAGAAAAAAATTATGCAATCTGAACCTGGGTAAAATCGCCATTGAGGCTGATCTCATCGGCTTCTGAGAACCTGGGTTATTGAACTGAAGCCTCTGTTTACAGGTAGAGGGAGGGTATGGAACAACATTTTCCAGCTGTCATTGTCGCTGTTCTCCTTTTTGCGGCCTTTTTAACAACCGCACTGTGGTGGTTTGACAAACGGCTCTGTTACCCGATCGCGGTTGGCGCAGGAATGGTTTGTCTGGCGGCCTCTATTGGTCTCTTTTTTCAAGTTTTATCAGACGGCGTCATCGACTATCGGCTTGGCGGCTGGCGCCCTCCTTTTGGCATCGCCTATCGGATCGATCATCTCAACGCTCTTATCGTCGTTATCGTGGCTCTGGTATTCTTGTTGAATCTGGTAGGCAGCAAAAGTGTTGCCGACAAAGAATTTCAGGAAAAGGTTGGTGCCTTCTATGCCCTTTATCTGTTATTTACCACAGGGCTTTTCGGTATTTTGATCACCGGAGACGCATTTAATCTCTATGTCCTGTTGGAGATTGCTTCCTTAACCGGTTATGCGCTGCTAGGTATAGGGTCGGGGCGGGCATCTTTGGCCGGACTCAATTACGTGTTCATGGGTACGATCGGTGCCAGTCTCTACCTTCTTGGCATCGGCTGCCTCTATCTGGTAACCGGCTCTTTGAACATGGCCGATATCGCCCAAATTCTACCCACTATTATGCCTTCAAACGTTGTTATTCTGGCTTTTGTCCTGTGCCTGAGCGGGCTTTTTATAAAGATGGCTCTTTTCCCACTGCACGCCTGGCTGCCCAACGCCTATACCTACGCGCCCTCTCTGGTCAGCAGTCTGGTCGCACCCCTGACCACCAAAGTGATGATTTATGCAATGATCAGGGTAACACTGACAATTTTCTCCTTTGATTTTGCCTTCAACCAGATAGCCATACGAACACCGGTTTTATGGTTGGCCATACTGGCCATCGTCATCGGATCACTTATGGCCCTGTCGCAAAAACGCTTGAAGAAGATGCTGGCCTTCATCGTCGTCGCCGAGGTCGGCTATATGGTAGGCGGCTTCTGGCTTGGCAACCGAGCAGGTATGACGGGTGCGGTTCTGCATATCATAAACGATGCGGCGATGACCTTGTGTGTATTCATGGCGGCTGGGGCCATCTTCTATAAACTGGAAGACGACCGACTTTCCAGCCTCAAAGGACTGTTTCGGAAAATGCCCGTTTCCATGGCCGCTATGGTTGCAGGCGGGCTGTCTCTTATCGGCATACCGCCCACCTGCGGATTTTTCAGCAAATGGTACCTGATTTCAGGCGGCATCGATGCCGGACAATATGTATTTGTCGCCGCCCTGATTTTCAGCAGCCTGGTCAATGCTGTCCTGTTCTTTCGATTGTTTGAAATTGGTTTTTTCGAACCTTTAAGTGAGGACAATACCGGGAATCATGATCACCAACCAACCAGTGGTGAGACCGTAACAGAGGCACCGCTGGACATGCTTTTTGCTCTGGTGACAACTGCTGTGCTTTTAATAGTGCTTGGTATCTTCAGCGGGCAGATTGTCATTAAAGTTATTCATTTTGCAATTCCGTCTGTGCTTGGTTGAGAACAAACGAATCTTCTGAAACAGTACCATTGGTTCAACGTATTTATGATGGAGTATAAACCGGTTTTGAGGTGACTTATCAGCTGATATTATGGAGACCTTCGTTTCAATCAGGCCCCTGATCGCGATCCTGGCTTCACTTCTGGTCATACCGCTGATCTTGTTATCAAGACACTCCGCAAATGTCCGGGAGGGCTGGACGCTTGCAGCTGCGACCCTTAAGTTCCTCGTGGTGGCTTCGATGCTGCCGCTGATACTTGATGGTATACAGATCGAATACACCATAGCCCCAGTATTACCCGATTTCCCCATCGCCCTGCGGGTCGATGCGATGGGCCTGCTTTTCGGCCTGGTATCTTCGTTTCTCTGGATCATCACCTCGCTCTATTCCATTGGCTATATGCGGGGCCTGCAGGAACATGCCCAGACACGGTATTATTGCTTTTTTGCCCTGTCTTTATCAGCAACGATCGGCGTCGCCTTTTCAGCCAACCTGCTGACCCTCTATTTGTTCTACGAAATACTTTCTCTTTCTACCTACCCGCTGGTCACCCATCATCAGGATAAAGAAGCACGCGGTTCCGGGCGGAAATATCTGTTTTTTATTCTCGGTGCCTCCATTGGCATGGCTCTGCCGGCGATGATCTTTATTGCCTACAAAACGGGTACTTTGACGTTTACCCCCCAGGGGATCATCGCCGGAAAAATCGATCCGCAGGCCACAACGATACTGATCTTTCTCTTTATTTTTGGTTTTGCCAAAGCCGCCGTTATGCCGTTTCACGGCTGGTTACCGGCAGCAATGGTGGCACCGACTCCGGTAAGTGCGCTGCTGCATGCGGTGGCCGTTGTAAAGGTTGGTGTTTTCTGTATCGGCAGGGTTATAACCGGTATATTCGGTACCGAGTTGCTGGCCTCGCTGGGACTTTCAACCGTTATCTGTGTCGTTGCCGCTGTCACCATACTTGTTTCTTCCCTGATCGCCATGAGCCAGGACGGTTTAAAACGGAGGCTGGCCTTTTCTACCATCAGTCAGCTTTCCTACATTGTCCTGGGACTGGCACTGCTTTCCAAAAGTGGTATGGTTGGCGGATTGCTGCACATAGGTATGCATGCCTTCGGCAAGATCACCCTGTTTTTCTGTGCCGGGGCTATCTTCGTTGGTGCCGGCGTCAAAAATATCAGTGAGATGGCGGGAATCGGCAGGCGCATGCCGGTGACCATGACCGCATTTTTTATCGGTTCCCTAAGTGTCATCGGCCTGCCTCCCTGCGGCGGGTTCATAAGCAAGTGGCACCTGGTATTGGGGACAATCGAAGCGGACCAGATTTTCATGCTGGTGGTTCTGCTTGTCAGTTCACTGCTGAATGCGGCCTATTTCTTACCCATTGTCTATCGCGCCTTTTTCTGCAGTCCGGATCAATCGATGTTTACCGGTCCGATCAAGGAGGCACCACGCTGGTGTCTGATTCCGCCGCTGCTCACCGCCGGGCTGTCAATGGTGCTGTTTTTTTATCCGCAACCGTTTCTATGGCTGGCTCGATTGGCGGTTGCAGGAATTATTGGAGAGTAAACAATGAAAGAGAAACAGGAAAAAATGATCCTTAAACATGAACCCGTCCCCGGTTATCAAAAGGCCTTTTACATCGTTATGACGGTGGGAGTGATATACCTGGTAATAGTTTTTGGTTGGGCTCTTTTTTTGAGATAATTGCGTACGGTCCTTCAGAGGAAATGAAAAAAGAACTGAAGATTTTCGACGATCCGAGAAACGTGAAGCGCTTCCTGATCATTTTCTACGGATGTCTTCTGGCTCTGCTCCTGGTTGACCCCTTTATTCACAAACATGCTGAATTTGAATGGGAAGCGGTCCCGGGCTTCTTTGCCGCCTACGGTTTTGTATCCTGTGTTTTGTTGATATTTATCGCCAAACTTCTACGCTGGTGGGTCAAACGGGACGAAGCCTATTATCAGCAATAAGTCGGAATAAAAATGGATTGGTCACCACAAATAATCGGGTTTCCGCCTGGTCTGCTGTTTATCGGCGGGGCCCTGTTTATTCCCCTTTTGAAGGGGAAAATAAGGGCAGGATTTATGTTGGCGTTGCCGGTGCTGGCCTTTTTCATGCTGGTAAGCACGAGCAACGGCAGCTACTGGATCTTTCAGGTTCTGGACTACGACCTGATTCTTGGAAGAGTCGATTCGCTGAGCCGGGTCTTTGGTTATATATTCTGTATCGTCACCTTTATAGGAATTATTTTTGCGCTCAACATTGATGATAATCTCCAATACTGCTCGGTTTTTATCTATGCCGGCGGGGCTTTGGGCGTAACCTTTGCCGGTGACGTTTTTTCCCTGTACATCTTCTGGGAGGTTATGGTCGTTGCCTCGACATTTCTGATCCTGGCTCGGCGCACCAACGCTTCCCAGGCTGCGGCAATACGTTACATTTTAGTACATATCGTCGGCGGTTTATTTCTCTTAGCCGGCATCATACTCTATATCCATCGTACCGGTACGACGGAATTCGGCCTCACCCATCTGGCGGGGCTCGATTCCTATTTGATTTTTTTAGGCATTGCCGTCAATGCCGCCATCCCGCCGCTTCACCCCTGGCTCAGTGACGCCTACCCGGAGGCAACCGTTGCCGGAGCGGTTTTTCTGAGCGCCTTTACCACCAAAAGTGCCATCTATCTGATGGCCAGAATGTTTCCAGGTGCCGAACTTCTCATCTGGTTAGGAGCGGCGATGACCGCAATTCCGATATCTTATGCGGTTCTGGAAAACGATATCCGCAGGGTCCTGGCCTACAGCCTGATCAACCAGGTCGGGTTTATGATGTGCGGCATCGGCATCGGCACCGCTCTGGCTATCAATGGCACGGTATCCCACGCTTTTTGCCATATCCTTTACAAGGCACTGCTGTTCATGGCGGCGGGGTCGGTCCTGCATGTTACCGGTAAAATCCGCTGCACCGATCTTGGCGGACTCTACAAGACCATGCCCCTGACCTGCCTTTTCTGTATCGTCGGAGCCGCATCAATATCGGCTTTTCCGCTTTTCAGCGGCTTTGTCAGCAAATCGATGATTATCAGCGCCGCCGCCCATAACAAGCTTATCATCGTCTGGCTGATGCTTCAGTTTGCTTCAGCCGGCGTCTTTCATCATGCCGGGATTAAAGTCCCATTCTTCATGTTTTTCGGTCATGATTCAGGAATACGGGCCCAGGAACCACCGTTAAATATGTTGATGGCCATGGGAATAGCTGCCTTTGCCTGTGTCTTTATAGGCATCTTCCCCTCCCCTTTATATTCGATTTTGCCATACCCGGTTGACTATGTACCTTACACCGGTGCTCATGTTATCGGTCAACTGCAGCTTCTGATGTTCGGGGCTCTGGCTTTTTGTCTGCTCATTCTCTCCGGCTATTATCCTGCTGAAATGCGGGCCATCAATCTGGATACGGACTGGTTCTACCGCAAACTTTCGTTTAGGTTCTATCGTTTCAATGAACAAATTCTCAATCAAATGAATCAGATTTGTGAAACTATTTTTGTTCATAAATTAACGACTAAACTGGCAACATGGGCCGAAAATGGAGCGGCACGTTTATTGATACTGATTATGCTGCCTTTGTGGAAGTTGAAAAAAGTTCCGGAAGATAGACAGCTTCAGTTGAGCAGAGATATCGATACGGCGATACGGGACAGTGCGGTATCGATTGGCATCAGCGTTGCCGGGGCCGCCATTTTGTTCTCAGGACTCTATTTTTTTCATTAATCGTGAGGTTGGTACATTGCCCAAAAAATGGATTGGCTCTTTAACGGTAAGACCCTGCGCCGGTTTCTTATTTTTCCATATCAATGCTAGGAGAGTGAAATGGTATCACGAGCTGATATAAAAAATATGGTCTTCCTCGGTGATCTCAGTGATGACATGATTGACAACTTATTACCGGAATTAGAGCTTCTTCGATTTGCAGAGGGAGAGATCATCTTTCGTCGGGAGGATCCGGCAGATACCTTTTATATGCTCAAGCGCGGCAAGATATTGCTGGAGCAGCGGATTTCTGGAAAAGTCACCATATCGGTTGGAACCGTCAAACCAGGTTATTCATTTGGCTGGTCGGCCTTGCTTGGCGATGAAAAGTTCACCCTCGATACAGTCTGCGGCGAACCCTGTGAGGTGTTGAAAATCAAGGCTAAAACCCTTTTCACTATGATTGAACAGGATTATAGTATGGGGTTTAGGTTGATGCACCGGCTGCTGCACATGGTGAGAAGACGCTTAGACGGAAGAACTGAACTATTACTCAAAGTAATAACGGACCATCCCGACATCCATTCTCTACTCAGAGAAGATTGAGTTCTGACAGTAATTTGCTGTGGCCGTAAAGGTGAGGTGGTGATCGATGATAGGGAATCAGCCTTTCGGGAAAAGTCTAGCAGGCCGTCTCATTTTAACTCATGAACGTCAGGTTAGCTGAGTGCTGCTCGCATGGAAAGAATCATATACGTGAAGCGGATTGATATAGTCGAGATATCTGCCAATGTGAACCCTGGCTTAACGAGATCGAAGACAGTAAGATTTGTTTGCGTACAGGACCCGTCTCATAAAGAATCACAGGTCTGTGAGAGATTGCCTTCCATCCGATTCAATCATATTTCAGGTGGGTATCATGAAACGCATTTTATGCTACGGTGACTCGAACACGTGGGGATTCAACCCGGCTGAACCCTTCACCCGTTTACCCCACGATGTCCGCTGGACCGGGGTGTTGAGGTCACTTCTCGGGGATGGTTTTGAAGTGCTGGAGGAGGGACAGAATGGCCGTACGACGGTCTGGGACGACCCGTTTGGCGATCACAAGAACGGTAAGACCTACTTGCCGCCGTACCTTGAGTCGCACAGCGAGCTCGACCTGGTCATCATCATGCTTGGCACCAATGACCTGAAGGACTATTTCAACCTTACCGCCGCAGATGTCGCGGGAGGCCTCAAATGTCTGATTGCCTTGGTCAGGCAGAGTGGTGCAGGACGCGGAGGTCGGTCGCCTCAGATCCTGATCGTCTCCCCGCCGCCTATCGGGAAGCTTACCCTGCTGGCTGGGATTTACGGTGAAAAGGCGGCTTCGAAATCACTCGAACTTCCCGCCCATATCCATCTGATCACGCAACTCTATAAAACTCATTTCATGGATGGTGGGAAGGTGGTCACTTCAAGCCAGCAAGATGGCGTGCACTGGGAGGCTGAACAGCACCATCGGTTCGCCGAGGCAATCCACACTGAAATCAGGTCGATCTTGTCTGTTGAGTGAGACCGGTAATAACGGTTGAGACGCTATAGTATTTCCGGAACCCGCTCAAGCGATTGATGATCAAAAAAAATGCTGTGCTCTGAACCGGGTCAAGTGTGTATAATATGAATCGATACCTGAATCTTGACTTGGTGAAACAGGGGAATTGCATATGGCTTCATATCTCGTAGGACATATCACGGTAAAGGATGCTGGACTCTGGTCCAGATATGTACAGGGGGTCCAGGAATCCCTGTTCCATATGATGCAAAGGTGCTGTTCAGGGGTGAGATTGTTTCGGTTCTTGCTGGGATACATGAGCACGAGCGTGTTGTTGTTATTGAGTTTTCGGATCAGGATACTTTGAATGAATGGTTTGAGTCAGAGAAGTATCAATCCCTGATTTCCCTGAGGGATGAGGCAGCGGATCTTGTGATAACGACATACGAGTCGTCATGATATCACGGTATCTCCGGGAGCATCATTACCGGCAGAATTGACTGTCTGCTGGGCATTGATGAAAGTTTTAGGGAATTTGCAGAAAAGTTAGGATGATCCTAAAAAGCGATTACCTATCACCTCCTTGGATTAAAGCGTGATTTGGTAAAGGAACTGACACTGTAACAACGGAGGAGAAAAATTCTTGGTTTGATACCTTTGCAGGATCTTGGGATCAGGCCGGCAATACTTCGGGAAAGTATCTCTTAATCTGGAAGCTCATTTGTCTCATTTACTTTGACGACGTATAGTCATGGGCGTGCGCTCACCCGGCACGGTGAACAATTGTCAATTGTCAATCTTATAAGAGGAACAAACTCGATAGTTGTGTTTTGGCGGCATGCTCGTCTCTCAGTAACACCCGGCTAAAGTCGGGTGTTACTGAAAAATATAACAATCGATGAACAGAGATATGCAAAGAGCAGATGGTATGAATTATGCACCTACCGGCAAGCCTGATCCGGTGTGTGAAAAAGGAGAGTTACGGTTTGCCGCTATTGGACTCGATCACGGCCATATCTATGGGATGTGTAATGGCTTGCTTGAAGCCGGAGCAGAACTGGTGAGTGTTTACGATCCCGATCCGGAAAAAGTCGCTGCCTTTTGCAACACCTATGAGCAAGTTAAAATCGCCTCGTCAGAAGCAGACATTTTGCATGACGATTCGATCAAACTGATTGCCAGCGCAAGTATTCCTTCAGAACGGGGACCTTTGGGCATTCGTGCCATGGATGCCGGAAAAGATTATTTTGCTGATAAGCCTGCTTTTACACGACTGAATCAGTTAGAGCAGGCTCGCCTGAAGACCACTGAAACAGGACATAAGTTTTTTGTCTATTATGCAGAACGTTTGCATGTCGAAAGTGCGATTTTTGCCGGACAACTCATAGAACAGGACGCTATCGGCCGTGTGATTCAAGTGAGCGGTTTGGGCCCGCATCGCATCAATATCGAGAGCCGACCGGACTGGTTTTTCCACAAAGACAAATATGGCGGCATTCTGTGTGATATTGGCAGCCATCAAATAGAGCAATTCCTCTTTTTTAGCAGTGCCAAAGATGCTAAAGTACTCCATAGTAAAGTCGCCAATTATTTTCATAAAGAATATTCGGAACTCGAAGATTTTGGCGATGCGACTCTTGTGGCCGACAATGGGGCCACCCACTATTTCAGAGTCGATTGGTTTACCCCGGATGGTCTCAGCGTTTGGGGAGACGGGCGGACATTGATTCTCGGAACGGAAGGCTATATCGAATTACGGAAATATTGTGACATTGCTCGTGATGCCGAGAGCGATCACGTCTATCTGGTCAATCACCAGGAAGAACAACATTTCCAGGTTAAAGGCCAGGTCGGGTTTCCGTTTTTCGGGCAACTGATCCGCGATTGTCTGGACCGGACTGAAACAGCAATGCCCCAGGAACATACGTTCAAAGCGGCGGAACTCTGCATTAAAGCCCAGGAACAAGCAATCCGTATTGAATAACGTTTAAACTGACCTACATCGGTAGAAACATATAGAGAAATCTGATTGGATCACTCGTGATCAAGTAACTTGTTCTCGAGAAATACAAATGGTATTCCAAAACCCTGATGTGCTTTTTTCTGTAAAAGCTCAGGCGCTGAAACCCTCAGCCATAGAAGAAATTCACAAACTGCTGGAAGTACCCGGTCTGAGATCTCTGGCCGGTGCCTGGCCCGATCCATCAGTTTTTCCAGCTCGTGAAATTTCTGAAATTACCTCAAAACTCCTGGCTGAAAATGACAGTCCTGCCCTTCAATACTGCTCCACCAGGGGGTATCTTGAGTTACGGCAAACCTTAGCCGATTTAGCTGGCCAAAAAGATGGAATTGACTGTTCAGCTGATCAAATACTGGTGACTTCCGGCTCAGTACAGGGGCTGGATCTGGCCTGTCGCATCTTTATCGACCCGGGCGATGTGGTCTTGGTCGGACTGCCCAGCTATTTTGGTGGAACGGGTACCATAACCTCCAACGGAGGACTCAATGTTGGTATACCGGTTGACGATGATGGGATACAGGTTGGTCTGATAGAAGAACAGCTGTTCGCCCTTGAAAATGAAAAGAAAAAGGTAAAAGCGGTCTATGTAATTTCCAATTTCCAGAATCCGACTGGTGTCACGTTGAGCCTTACCAGGAGAAAAAAACTTCTCGAACTGGCAGCAAAACATCGGTTCATGATTTTCGAAGACGATTCATACGGGGAGCTCCGTTTTGAGGGCCAGCACCTACCCTCTCTGATGGCACTCGATAACACCGGCTGGGTCGTTCATTTTCGTTCCACGTCAAAGACATTTTCTCCTGGAATGCGTGTTGCCTGGTGCACAGGACCTGGCGATGTAATTTCCAAAATGGAACTTGCCAAACAGTTCAACGATATCGCCACCAACACGTTATCCCAACTTGTTCTTCTTGAACTGATCAGGACCGGAGCTTTTAGCAAAGGTATCGATCAAAATAAAGCGTATTATCGCAGCAAAAGAGACCTCACACTGGGATTAATTGAAGAACACTTTCCACAAGAGGTGAGCTGGACCAGTCCTTCAGGCGGCTTCTTTACGTTTATTACACTGCCTGAAGGTGTGAGCGCCGATGAACTGTTAATCGATGCACTGAAGCACAAGATTGCCTTTGTCAGCGGATCGTCTTTTTTTGTTGACGGAAGTGGTATGAACAGTTTCCGGCTTTCTTACTCCCAGGCCAGTCCTGAAGATATTAAAGAAGCAATCCCTTCTCTGGGTGAGTTGATTAAGACACGCCTCAATAACTGAAATCCTCGTCCTAAAGGTGCCAATGTGAAAGCCACCTACTTCGATGAATTTCAAAAGCCACTTACGATAGAGCGTTTACTCGATCCCTCGCCGGATAATGACGGCGTTGTCATTGAGGTAAAAGCTACCGGTTTATGCAGAAGTGACTGGCACGGATGGATGGGCCACTACCCCGATATCAGGCTCCCCCACGTTCCCGGCCATGAACTGGCAGGAGTAGTCCGTGGCGTTGGCAAGAATGTTAGTAACTGGAAAGAGGGTGACCGGGTCACCCTCCCCTTTGTTTGCGGCTGCGGCAAATGTGGCCAGTGCGCCACCGGAAACCACCAGGTATGCAATCATCAGTTTCAACCAGGGTTCACCCATTGGGGGTCTTTTGCAGAACTCGTTGCCATAAAATATGCCGATATTAACCTGGTCAGGTTACCGGAGGAAGTAGATTTCGTCACCGCAGCAAGCCTGGGATGTCGCTTTACTACCTCCTTTCGAGCGATAGTGGCGCAAGGAAGTACGCGTGCCGGTCAGTGGGTTGCCGTCCACGGATGTGGTGGAGTTGGCCTGTCTGCAGTCATGATTGCTACAGCGTTGGGTGCACACGTGGTAGCCCATTGATATTGATGAGAGCAAACTGAACCTGGCAACATCGGTCGGTGCAGTAGAGACCATAAACAGCAATAGTGCACCAAACGTTGTTGAAGCGGTAAAAGAGGTGACCGGAGGCGGTGCTCATGTCTCAATAGATGCCCTCGGTCATCCTGACACCTGCTTTAACTCGGTGGCAAACTTGCGAAAAAGGGGAAAACATGTCCAGGTGGGCTTGATGCTTGGTGATCATTGCCACCCCTCTGTACCAATGGACCAGGTCATTGCCCATGAACTGGAAATCCTTGGTAGCCATGGAATACAAGCCCATAAATTCGACGATGTACTGCAGATGATCAACTCTGGGAAATTACAGCCCGAACGATTAATAGGAAAAACCATTTCACTGGAAGAATCACTCACTGCACTGGTTGACATGAATAACTTTGACCACACAGGTGTCACGGTCATTAACCAGTTTTGATAGGTAATAGTGACTCATTTATAATAATCACAAATCGCTAACCTGACGTTCATGGAAAAACAGCAATAAGGAAAATTATATAAATAATATCATAAAGTTATTCCAGTTTCTGGAAATTATGTTAATGTTATGGTTTGTACCCTTTAGCATCAACGATGAAAAAACAATACTTCCACCTTGCGGGCGAGTCGATACGGCCTGCTATCCGGCGTCGCTTTTGGGGGAGGCCGTACCAATATAGCCTCCCCCAAGTTTCCTTGTCTGATATGTTTGACAATATCAAGAAAAAATACACGTTCCTTTGATTTCTATATCCATGAAGTTTACACGCGAGCTGCTACAATTGCGACTCGATCGGCAGCAACCGCATCAGGCCGACCGTAAAGCGCTGCCAGAAATCGGTATACGGCTCTGTAGAGAGCGTGGTCTGCTTACCTTCGACCGCACCATGCCAGACGATTTGTTTGGAGCCGGAATCGGATGTAAGTTCCAGTCGAAAGGCAAGCTTTTCTAATTCGTTGTCCATGAACGAAGCTAATTTGCCGGCAATTTCCTCGGATTCAATGACAACTCCGATTTCTGTGTTGTGGATGACCGAGCGGGGGTCGAGGTTGAGGGAACCGATAAAGGTCTTGGTGCGATCAATTACAAAACATTTGGCATGCAGGCTGGCTTTTGATTGATAAAACTTCCAAGCCTTATTACTTCTGTTTTCCGGAAGATTCCGGTTCAGCTCGTAGAGTTCTACGCCCATGCCGAGCAGTTTTTTGCGGTACTTGGCATACCCGGCGTGAACAACGGAAACATCGGTAGATGAAAGTGAGTTGGTCAAAACCACGCCCCGCACTCCTTTGTCCCGGAGCTTTTTGAAAAAAGCAACGCCACCTTTTCCGGGCACAAAATAGGGAGAGAGAATCAACAGTTCTTTTTCGGTATTATTCAGGTACGGCATCAGGTCGGCAAGCATCATATCGGAATCTTCATCATAATCCGCCAGTTTGCTCGGGTGATCCCAGACCACATGCCCTTTTCCGCGAATCAGCTCAACTCTGTACTCATTTATTGCCTTGGCTTATTGCCTTGGCCAAATTTGATCGTTCAAGCTCCTTCGCATAAACGGAATCACTCTGCTCAGCGATATAGTCCTTGAACGTCTTGGTCTGCTCAGTTACCTGCTCGGGGGTCGGTAAAGAATCGACTAACAGAGAGATCGGGTAACTCAATGCATCATTCCAGTAGATATCAAACGAGCCGCCGACAAGTGTGGCGGCCGGGCCAAGCATCATCACATCGAGGTCGATGAAGGCCATGCCGGGGTCGGCAACAAAGTACTCATCGCCAATGTTTCTGCCGCCGATAATAGTGGCAATGGAATCTACCGAGCCTCTTGCAAAACTCATTTCATCAGTAACCAGTCAATTTAAGGAGTTGATCCGCAAACAAAGCGACAACCCCAAACATCAGGTGCATCATAACCTTATCGGGGCCACGAACCATCAC
>Ga0056106_100065_pt1 | contig 19346 bp, 17 predicted proteins | sample WorMetcrassitun1_FD_77012 | JGI IMG/M metagenome (GOLD analysis project Ga0056106, IMG submission 77012) | Marine gutless worms symbiont microbial communities from Max Planck institute for Marine Microbiology, Germany - Olavius crassitunicatus.1 ... | reverse complement strand
TTGCCGAATATCTTCCTCAGAAAGGGATGTGATTTCAAGTCGGTTGTGGTCATTTCGTCACAAATCAATAGTATGTTCAGGCCGTTATGCTATACTGGTAAAAAATCACCCGGACACTAGTGAATTAGCCTCAATATTTCATAAGAAAAATATCCAGGTTACCGTTCTTTCAGCCAGTGAGCAGCAGAGTTGTCCACCGATTTTTCTGTGAGATTAAGGTAAGGGGCCAGATGCCGCTTGTAAAAGGTAATCGATGAAGGTAACTTTTTCGGGTAATCCTGGTTGATATATCTGACATTATGCTCTCTTAATGAATAACAACTCTATGCGTTTTGATCGGAGTTCCTTATTGGCGAGCAGCGATAAATTTTGTCGACCGATAGATTGGTGATTTATTTTTTTATCTAACGGTTATACTGTAGTAAGGGCAGATCCGGTGAACGAACGTGTATGTCTGAAGGGCAATTTTTCAAGGTAGCCTGAAGCTTTAAGAAGGACACCGGCCACCATCAGACGGGTGATATTTAATGGCGGTACATCCGACAATTTTTCCAACATCCTTTGACCCTCATTTTAAGGTTTTTCATGAACTGATGCCTTTCAAGGTCCAGGAAATCCTTTTGGTTTCAAGCCTTTATGACGCTTTTATAATGGAGGAGGATGGTAGTATCACCACCAGGCTGATCCATGAGTACCACGGGCTCAATTTGAGCAAGGCTCCAAAAGTCACCAGGGTGTCGACCGGTGAAGAGGCACTCGCCGCAATTGAGGCCAAGAATTACGATCTGGTTGTCACCATGCCGTACCTGGCCGGAATGGATGCCTTTAATCTGGGAAAACAGATCAAAGCGATCAAGCCCGGCTTGCCGGTCATTCTCCTGACTCATAACCTGAGAAGCCTGTTTCCACTGCCCGCAGGGCTTGACCGGTCAACGATCGATGACATCTTCCTCTGGTGCTGTGAAGATGAGCTGCTGATGGCCATCATCAAAAACGTCGAAGATCACGCTAATGTCGACAACGACACGGCCAAAGCGATGGTCAGGGTTATCATCTATGTCGAAGATTCGCCCGATTATCGATCGCTGTTTCTGCCGGCCATCTACCGTGAAGTGGTGAGACAGACGCAGGCGGTACTTGACGAGAGCATCAATGAACGTCATCGGCTGCTGCGCATGCGGGCCCGGCCAAAGATTCTTATGGCCCACAGTTATGAAGAGGCGCTGCAACTCTACAAAACCTATAAACCGTTTGTTTTTGCGATCATATCCGATGCCAGGTTCCCGCAAAACGGCAAAGTCGAGGGCAGGGCGGGAGAGCGTTTTCTGTCCCGGGTGAGGGAAGAAGTGGTTGATTTGCCGCTGCTGATGCTTTCTTCTGAAGTCGAAAACAAACTGCGCGCCGAAGCGATTCCGGCCGTCTTTATTGCCAAACAATCTCCAGATATTCACAAGGAGCTTTACGATTTCTTTCTCACCTACCTCGGTTTCGGTGATTTCGTCTTCAGAATGCCCGATGGTTCACCGATCTGTAGTGCCTCTAACATCGTCGAGTTTGAAAGGGAATTGGCAAATGTGCCGGACAAATCAGTGCAGTATCACGCCCTGCGCAATCATTTTTTCAACTGGATGATGGCCCGTTCGGAAGTCCGCCTGGCCCGCAGCCTGCACCGTGATTTTATCGGTGATATCAAGAAGATCGACGAGATACGTGAGAATATCACCACCAAGGTCAGATCACTACGCAAGCTGAGGCAGCAGGGGGTTATTACCGGATTTGATCGTGACAACTACGAACCCGATATCACCGAATTCGTAAAGATCGGTGCTGGCCCTATCGGCGGCAAGGCGCGGGGCCTCGCCTTTATGTGGGGCTGTCTGCAGCGTCCGGATTCAGAAGATTCGGTCCTGGCCAAGCATCGGGTCGCCATTCCCCGTTCGGTGGTCATCTCGGCCGACGGGTTTGATGATTTTATCCGCCAAAATCATCTGTTTCTGTCAGATGACATGAGTGATGAACACATCGCCGATCTGTTTATCGATGCCAGGCTTCCGTCCTGGCTACGACAGGACCTCGAAACATTTTTGCATCACTGCACCTTCCCGTTGTCGGTGCGCTCCTCGAGTCTGCTTGAAGACGGACAGTTCAGACCTTATGCGGGTCTTTATTCCACCTATTTTCTGACCAACAGCCACGAGGATTTTTACGAACGGCTCAATCAGCTCGAATCTGCCGTCAAAATGGTTTACGCCTCAACATGGTTTGAAAGTCCTCAGGCCTTTTCCCGGGGTGCCGGGTCGGGGGGGCGCGAAGATTCGATGGCGGTGATAATTCAGGAACTGGTCGGTGCCGATTACAATTCCAGGTGGTATCCGGCCATATCGGGTGTGGCTCAATCTCATAACTATTATCCGGTTCAGGATATGCAACCGGCGGATGGCATTGCCCATATTGCCCTTGGGGTCGGGAAAACCGTGGTCGAGGGAGAGCGAAATTTGCGGTTTTCCCCGGCTCATCCCCAGAAATTGATCCAGTTCTCAACAGTCGAAGATATCCTGGTCAACTGTCAGCGCCAACTCTACGCCCTGGACATGTCAAATTCATCCTGCCTGAATCGGTACAATGCCAATCTCACCCGCTATGACGTCCAGGACGCAACGGTCGACCTGCCGGTTGGTCTGCTGGCTTCAACCTATGTTCCCGAAGAACATCGGATCAGAGATGTCAATATGGGTGGGGTGAAGATTCTGACCTTTGCCCAGATTCTCAAGTATTCCGTCTATCCGTTGGGTGAAATTCTGACTGAGCTGCTGTCGATCGGCCTTAATGGAATGGGAAGTGAAGTTGAGATCGAATTTGCCGTTCAGCTTGGCGACACGCTTGATCAATCCACCTTCTATCTGCTGCAGATAAGGCCGATGGTTACCGGCAGCGAGCGGGCCGATGTCGGAATCTGTGATCATGAGATAAATCAGTCCATCTGCTATTCGACCCAGTCCCTGGGCCACGGCAGGATTGCCAACATCATGGATATTATCTTCGTCAAACCAGATGCGTTTGACCCCGCTGCCACCAGGGACATTGCCCGGGAGATAGGTGAGATAAACCGAAACCTCCAGGCCGAAGGCAGGAACTATTTACTGATCGGGCCGGGGCGCTGGGGAACTAACGATCACTGGCTCGGTATCCCGGTGCAGTGGAGCGATATCTCATCGGTACAGGCCATCGTCGAAGTTAGAAGTGATCTGCTCAGAGCCGATCCTTCTCAAGGTTCTCATTTTTTCCAGAACATTACCTCGCTGGGTATCCCGTATCTGACCGTTGATGAGAAGAACGGCAACAATGGCCGGAATTCGGACCGGATCGACTGGGATTGGCTGCTTGAATTTACGGCCAATCATGACGGTACTTGGGTGAGACACCTGCGGTTGAACTACCCGTTAACCATTAAATGTGAAGGATCGGAGTCGACCGGTATCATCATGTATCGGGAAGATCTGCTAAACAGCACGTGCACAACTGAAGAGTGATTAACCAACAATAAAGAGGAGAAGGTAATGGAACAAATTGTTGAGATGATTCAAGGGCGGGATCCGGAGCAGTATGAGTTTCACCAGGCCGTCGAAGAGGTCATGGAGTCAGTTAAGCCGGTGCTTGACCGCAATCCCGAGTATCGTCAGCAGGCGGTATTGGAACGGATAACCGAACCGGAGCGGGTGGTCATGTTTCGGGTTCCCTGGATGGGTGACAATGGACAGGTTCAGGTCAACCGGGGATTCCGGGTCGAGATGAACAGTGCTATTGGTCCTTACAAGGGGGGGCTGCGTTTTCACCCGTCGGTGAATCTCGGCATCATCAAATTCCTGGCCTTTGAACAGGTTTTCAAGAATTCGCTGACCACGCTGGCCATGGGCGGCGGCAAGGGCGGCTCGGACTTTGACCCGAAGGGTAAATCGGATAACGAAGTGATGCGCTTCTGCCAGTCGTTTATGGCCGAGCTGCACCGCCATATCGGACCCCATACCGATGTCCCGGCCGGAGATATCGGCGTCGGAGCCAGAGAGATCGGCTTCCTGTTCGGCATGTATAAGAAATTGAAAAATGAGTTCACCGGGGTGCTGACCGGTAAGAGCTTGAACTGGGGCGGCAGTCTGATAAGACCTGAAGCCACCGGTTACGGCGTCGTTTATTTTGCAGCCGAGATGCTGGCTACCAGAGGGGAAACGTTCGAAGGCAAAACTTGCCTGGTATCCGGCTCGGGTAATGTCGCTCAGTTTACCACTGAAAAGATTATCGAACTCGGCGGCAAGGTCGTAACACTTTCCGACTCGTCCGGATATATCTTCGATGAGGAAGGGATCGACAGCGAAAAACTTAGTTATGTGATGGAGTTGAAAAATATCAGGCGCAGCCGAATCAGTGAATACACCGAGAAATATCCACAAGCCAATTATGTTCCGGTTGATCCGGGCCTTGATTACAACCCGCTGTGGAATCACAAAGCTGACTGTGCTTTACCGGCGGCAACTCAGAACGAGATCAACGGAAAAGATGCGGCCAATCTGCTCAGCAACGGGATTTATCTGGTCAGCGAGGGAGCTAATATGCCGTCAACTCCGGAGGCTATTGACCAGTTCGTCGATGAAAAGATCCTTTATGGCCCCGGAAAGGCTGCCAATGCCGGCGGTGTAGCCGTCTCCGGTCTGGAAATGGCCCAGAACTCGATGCGGCTGGCCTGGCCCCGGGAGGAGGTGGACGGCCGCCTGAAACACATCATGCAATCGATTCATCGGACCTGTCTCGATGCGGCGGGGAGTTACGGCGCCGAGGGCAACTATGTGGCTGGAGCCAATATCGCCGGGTTTGTCAAGGTCGTTAACGCCATGCTTGATCAGGGACTCGTATAAGTTCGAGTCAGCAGCTAAAAGGAACCAGAGATGTTGTTGTACGATCGGAAATGCGGGCAGGAATTTGCCAGACTCCAGAACCGGCTTGACCGCTATTTTGTCAATATGTCGATGGAGTGCCCCTACCAGTTGCCCTATACGGCTACCTTTTACCAGGCGCTTTTCGGCCCCATTACCGATCATATTATGGAGCTTTTTCTGGCCGCCGGCTACCGGCGCAACGGCAACAGCCTTTATACGATGCGCTGCGTTGACTGCAACCTGTGCGTGCCGATCAGGCTGCATCCGGCCGAGTTCAAAGCGAACAGGAACCAGCGCCGGGCGCTGAAAAAAACAGTGACCTCTCAGTTCATTTCAACTCGGTTCAGATGAGCGAGGAAAACCTGCAGCTCTGCGAACATTTTCTCACCATCCGTTACCCGCAGAAAAATAACACCGCCCTGGGATACTACTCAGGCTTTTTCCTCAACCATATCGTTACCTCCATGGAACTCCAGTATCGCAAGGACGGACGGCTGCTCGGCAACGGTATCATCGATATCGGTGAGAACTGGATGAACGCGGTCTATTTCTATTTCGATACCGCCGAGGCAAGCCGCAGCCTCGGCACCTTTAATGTTCTGACCATGATTGATTTCTGCGTGCAGAAAAACATTGAATATCTCTATCTCAGTTACTACATCAATGATGTATCGGGTATGCAGTACAAAGCTCAATTCAGACCCTGCTATCTGAAACAAGACGATTGCTGGAAGTTATACCAATAAGATGGAAAAACTGAAGGCTATCCTGAAAAGATCAAACCAATGAAAGAGGCTCTTTTTTACCAGACTGACGGCCAAGCAGTTGTCTGTGGGCTCTGTTCACATCGGTGCCGCATAAAGAACAACCGCAGGGGAATCTGCGGAGTTCGGGTAAACCGCGACGGTGTCCTTTACAGTCTCAGCTACGGGAGAATATCGGCCGAGCATGTCGATCCGGTCGAGAAAAAACCGCTGTTCCATTTTCTTCCCGGATCACTGACCTACTCGATTGCCACGGTCGGCTGCAACTTCAGATGTCTGCATTGCCAGAACTATTCACTTTCCCAGGCGGGCCCTGAGATCGAACGGGTTCCGTATGTGCAGAAAGACCCCCATGAAGTTGTTCAGACAGCCCTTCAGGCCGGTTGTAAATCAATCAGTTACACTTATTCGGAGCCAACCGTTTTTTTTGAATTTGCCTATGAGTGTGGCCGTTTGGCACAAGAAGAGAGGCTTAAAAACATCTTCGTCTCAAACGGTTATATGACCAGGGAGGCAGCCGTCATGCTGACCCCGGTAGTGGACGGCATCAATATCGATATCAAAGCATTTTCAGACGAGTTCTACACCTCGACCTGCGGAGGCAGTCTTAAGCAGGTCCTTGACAATGTAGAATTCTTCTGCAGCCAGGGTGTATGGGTTGAGGCGACAACGCTGATTATCCCGGGTCTGAACGACGCCGCAGATGAAATAAAAAAGCTGGCTGAGTTCATCGTTTCAGTGGATTCGAATATTCCCTGGCACGTTTCCGCTTTCAGGCCCACCTACAAGATGACCGACCGTCTGCCGACATCTTCCTCAACATTGCAAAAAGCAAGAGACATCGGCTTCTCAGCAGGTCTGAGACATGTCTATATCGGCAATGTCCATGGCGGCGGGGGAGAAGACACAAATTGCCCTTCCTGCGGCCAGACGGTCATTTCCAGACGCGGTTTTACCATTACCAAGAACCTGCTCAAGCAGGGCACGTGCCCTTCCTGCAGCGCAGGTATCAGCGGGATCTGGTAGGTCTGTTACCTAACCTTGATCACTGACAATCAGGTCAGTGCTCAGATAGCGCTCACCGGTGTCGGGCAGCACAACAACAATATTCTTGCCGTTATTTTCCGGTCTGGCGGCAATCTGCAGCGCTGCCCAGCCGGCCGCTCCTGAAGAAATACCACAGAAAATTCCTTCGTTGCTGGCAAGCAGCCGGGCGGTTTTAAAGGCATCTTCATTGGTCACGGTTACCACTTCATCGATGATGTCCGTGTTCATCACATCGGGAACAAAGCCGGCACCGATTCCCTGAATTTTATGTGGGCTGTGTGTTCCCCCGGATAAAATTGGTGAGTCGGCTGGTTCAACGGCCACCGATTTGAGCTGGTTGTTGCGCTCTTTTAAAACCTCGGAAACCCCGGTAATGGTACCGCCGGTCCCGACTCCGGCAACAAAAATGTCTATTTTGCCGTCGGTGTCTTTCCAGATCTCTTCGGCGGTGGTTTGTCGGTGCACTTCCGGGTTGGCCGGGTTGACAAACTGGTTCGGCATAAAACTGTTGTCATGTTCGGCCAGAATTTGTTCAGCCTTGGCAATGGCACCTTTGATGCCTTCAGATCCGGGTGTCAGCACCAGTTTGGCACCGAGATGGGTCATCAGGGTTCGACGTTCAACGCTCAGACTGTCGGGCATGGTCAGGATAAGTTTCAGTACTTTTGAAGCACAGACAAAAGCCAGGCCGATGCCGGTATTGCCGCTGGTCGGTTCAACGATGACCGTGTCGTCGTTAATAACACCGTCACGAATACCCGCTTCGATCATCGATACGGCAATACGGCATTTGACGCTACCCATAGGATTTCTTGATTCCAGTTTGGCCATTATAACAGCGCCGGTCTCATTGCCGAGATGCTGCAGGATTACCAGTGGCGTGTTGCCAAAGGTTTGAGTCAGAGGAAGAGCCATGGTGTACTCCTTTCATTTTCGGATTATTCTGAGTTGTGGTAGATCAGCTCCGGTCTCTTCAACAGAACTTTGGTACCGGTACTGACACTTTCGGTCAGCCAGATATTGCCGCCGATTACCGATCCTGCCCCGATGACGGTATCGCCGCCGAGGATGGTGGTGTTGGAATAGACGATTACATCATCTTCCAATGTTGGATGTCGTTTTTTGTTTCTCAGGGAGTCAACGGCATCCTTTGGCAGGGAAAGGGCGCCAAGAGTTACCCCCTGATACAACCTCACATTTTTGCCGATAATTGTTGTTTCTCCGATTACCACACCGGTGCCGTGATCGATGCACAGCCCGGGACCGATCTGCGCTCCGGGGTTGATATCGATACCAGTCTCGCCATGGGCCCATTCGGTCATGATTCTCGGTACGGTCGGCACCTCGAGTTTCTGTAACTCATGTGCCAGTCGATAGACGCTAATGGCCAGCAGACCCGGATAACTGAAAATTACTTCATCCGGGCTTTTCGAGGCGGGATCTCCTTCCAGGGTTGCTTTGATATCCTGGGCCAGAATCGAGGTGATATCGGGTAAGGTGGTTAAGAAAGTGTAAGCCAGCTTGCTGGCCCGCTGCTCGCAGTTGGTGCAGAGTCGGTCCTGCCGGCGGCAGTCGTGGCGGATGGCCATGGTTATCTGTTCACAGAGCTTATCGTAAAGCTCGGTTGTTTCCTTGCCGATGTAGTACTCCAGGTTGGAGGCGTGGAGGCTGACCGAGGTGAAGTAGCCGGGAAAAAGAATGCGTCTGGCCTGTTTGATGATATCGATAATCGCCTTGTGTGATGGTATTGCCACCGGACTGATATGGTCATAACTCTCATTTGTGCTCCATGATTGCATCAGTTTGTTAACCAGCTCCGGTATCAGATGATGTTTGGAAGCGGCGCTTACATGCTGATGATCACAGATTTCTTCAACCAGGTTGATGTTGAGTTCCTTTTCACTTTTTTTCTGACTACTCATGGGCCGGCCTCTTTCTCGATCATAAAAATTCCATAGGTTGCCCTGATGTTGCTGAAGGACCTGACAATACTGCCGTGCTTGGCGTGATGATCGGTTTTGATCGCTGTCTCTTCGACAATTTTATAACCGACATCACGGGCGAAATTTCTGAAATCTTTCAAGGTTACCACCCGGATATTGGGCGTGTCATACCAGTTGTAGGGCAGCTCGTTGCTTTTCGGCGCCATTCCTTTGAGCAGAAGCTGGAGCCTGATGGAGTAGTGACTGAAATTGGGGAAACTGACGATAAACCGTCGGCCGATTCTTGCCAACGAATAGAGCAGCCGAGCCGGCTCATACACCTGCTGCAGTGTCTGACTGAGAATCACATAGTCAAAGCATTTGTCGGGGTAATCGTCGACTTCCTCGTTCAAATCTCCCTGCAGCACACTGAGTCCTTTGGAGATGCAGAGGGCGGCCTTTTCCTGGTCCTGCTCGATGCCGACGCCGCTGACCTGTTTGTTTTCGGTGAGCCAGACCAGCAGTTCACCGTAACCGCAGCCAAGGTCGAGAACCCGGGAACCGGGTTCTATCCAGGAGGCGATCACCTGGAGATCAAAGCGCATATTTTCAGTTCCGGGGAACACCATCTAAAAAACCTCCGACCAGGGGGCCCAGCCGTTCATCAGGAATCAGAAAGGCATCATGGCCGCAGTCGGCTTCAATTTCACAGAAGCTGACATCGAGATCGGCCCGCTTAAGGGTCTGGATAAGCTCTTTGGCCTGGTAGGTCGGGTAGAGCCAGTCAGACGTATAGCTGATAATCAGAAACTTAATCGCAGCCCCGTGAATATCCTGAATCGATCGAGCCGGAGGTTCCCGGTCGACCAGATCGAAATAATCGCCCGCTTTGGTGATATAGAGCACTGAATTGGCATCAAAGCGCTTAACGAATTTTGAACCTTGATGTCTGAGGTAGCTCTCTACCATGAAGTCGACATCAAAGCCGTAGGAAAAATTCTCCTTGTTCTGCAGTTTACGGCCAAATTTGCGGCGCATCGCCTCGTCCGAGAGATAGGTGACATGGCCGATCATCCGGGCCACCGCCAGACCTAGATCCGGTTTGTCCGATTCGTAGTAGTTGCCTTTGTTCCACTTTGGGTCAACCATGATGGCCTGACGTGCAACCTCGTTAAAGGCGATTGCCAGGGCTGAGTGCCGCATGGTCGTGGCGACCGGGATGGCCGAACGAACCATGTCCGGATAACGGACGCACCATTCAAGCACCTGCATACCGCCCACTGAACCGCCGATAACGGTGTGCAGTGAAGAGATGCCAAGATAATCGAGCAGCACCTTCTGGGATTCGATGATATCGGCAACCGTCATCATCGGAAAATCAAGGCCGTAAGGTTTGTTAGTCTCCGGATTTATCGACGAGGGCCCGGTTGTACCCATACAACTGCCGAGAATATTCGGGCAGATAACGAAATACTTGTCGGTGTCGATTCCCTTTCCCGGCCCGATCATGCTGTCCCACCAGCCGGGTTTGGCATCTTTGGGGTCGTCGTTGTAAAAACCGGCGGCGTGGGAATCACCGGAAAATGCATGGGCCACCAGCACAACATTATCCCGGTCTGCCGAGAGTGTTCCCCAGGTTTCGTAAGCTATGGTTATCGGACCGAGGCTGGCGCCGCTTTCAAGCGTCATCTCATGTGGCGGTTCGGCAAAGGTGAAGAACTGTTTTTCAACAACCCCCGCCGAACCGACTTCGAGATATGCCTCACTACTGTTGTTCATCGCTAACCCGGAACTCAGGCAGCAGCTTTCTGCAGAGCCTGTTCGATATCTGCCTTGATATCGTCAATATGTTCGATACCAATAGACAGCCTGACCATCGACTCGGAAATTCCCGATTCGGCCAATTGTTCAGGTGAGAGTTGGGAGTGGGTGGTCGAAGCCGGGTGGATTGCCAGAGACTTTGCATCGCCGACGTTAGCCAGATGGGAGACGAGCTTAAGTGCTTCGATAAACTTCTGACCGGCTTCAAGCCCTCCTTTGATGCCAAATGTTACCATGCCGCCAAAACCGTTTTTCAGATATCTGATTGCATTCTCATGTCCTGGTGACCCTTGATGACCCGGATAATAGACCCAGTCAACTGCCCCATGGTCTTTGAGATAATCCGCTACTTGTTTGGTATTGCTGCAATGGCGCTCCATGCGCAGTCCGAGAGTCTCAATCCCCTGCAGAAACATCCAGCAATTATCCGGAGTAATGGAGGCACCGAGATTTCGCAGGGGAACGAGTCTCATGCGCAAGGCAAATGCCACCGGATTAAAATCACCCAGATCGTGGGCGTAGCGCAGACCATGGTAGGAATCATCCGGTTCATTATAGAGGCTGAACTTAGGATTGGTCCAATCAAAGCGTCCGGCATCGATGACGATTCCGCCAATTCCAGTCCCATGTCCCCCCATCCATTTGGTGAGCGAATGGATAACAATGTCTGCTCCATGCTCGATGGGACGAAGCAGACAAGGGGGAGTAAAAGTCGAATCGACAATAAGCGGCAATTCGTTGGCCTTGGCAATTTTTGAGATGGCCTCAAAATCAACCACGTTAAGCGTTGGATTGCCGATGGTTTCACAGAAAATGGCACGGGTTTTGTCGGTTATCGCTCTGGCAAAGTTCTGCGGGTCCTCGGGATCGACAAAATGTACCTTAATGCCAAGTTGCGGGAGGATGGAGCCAAACTGGGTATAGGTGCCGCCGTAAAGATTGTTGGCGGCGATAATCTCATCTCCCTGGGAACAGACATTGATAATTGCATAGAAGATTGCCGAGGTCCCTGAGGCCAGGGCAAGGGCTGCAGCGCCTCCTTCAAGTTGGGCTACCCGTTGCTCGAGAACATCCTGAGTTGGATTACCGATTCTGGTATAAATGTTGCCAAGCTCTTTTAAGGCAAAGAGGTTGGCGGCGTGTTCGGCTGTTTTAAAAACATATGAGCTGGTTCGGTATACCGGAACCGCTCGGGACAGGGTATCTTGGTCAATTGTTTGACCACCGTGCAGAGCAATGGTTTCAAATTTCATTTCTCTCTCCTTTATTGTTATATTGTGTTTTTTATTTGCTGCTTTCAGCAGCCTCTTTTTTTACCTGGTCAATGAGATCCTGTATAGACATACCGTTTCCCGTTTTGTAATTTGGACTGATTGTCAGCACCGACTGCCAGGATTTGATCGCTTCGTCGGTTTTACCCAGGTCGAAGTGAAGAACGATTCCTTTGTTGAATCGTGAAGGTGCATGGTTGCTGTCCATGGACATGGCTTTATCGAAAGCATCGATGGCCTTCTGCGGTTCCCCGGATCTGCGATACATAACACCGAGGTCGGTCCAGATGTTGGCATTGCCGGAATGCAGCTCGAGTGATTTGGTGTAGGCGCCGATCGCTTTATCCACCTGATCGCTGTCAAAATAGAGATGGCCAAGCTGGGTCCAGGCCTCGAAGTTGTCCGGGTTAGCGGTTACTTCGGCCTCCAGATTGAGGATAGCCTGGGCTTCCTGCTGGGACTGCCTTGATTGCTGGTTGACATGCTGATGCTCAGAATCACTGTTGTCTGACTTCATCACGGTAAAAACCACGCCGCAGATAAAGCCGGCGATAAAGACGATTAATATGCTCAGATATAAGGTCTGTTTGGAAACGGTTGTCTGATTTTTTTCCATGTTTAAACTCTGAAATAGTTCTTCAAGTCTGTATTTTTAGTTGATTAATCTGAATCTCAGGTGACATTTCCAAATAATAGACATGAAAAGAGGAATGTGTATACTACATTGTGATATAATTTTTCCGCTAGCGATTTCAGTCAATTGGATTCTTCTCTAAATGATATGTGAATTCTGTGAAATCAGCTTTACATTATCTGTGAAATCAGCTTTACATTATGCTTGAGAAGTCATATTTTCCCTATGTGAACGAATTTTAATTTCATTTTATACATAGCGATAGAAGTTCAAGACGCCGATCCAGGCAAGGCGCGAACGAGGATCCGGCTGCGCCTGATTTTACGATAGATTTTTATGAGGAACAGAGATGAGCAGGCCAACCCCCGATATACTGGCTGATGCGGTTGAACACAAGGACTCACAGAGCTATTTCCCGGTAACGGTGAAATCTCTCCACGATAATATTATTCATCACTTGATGAGTTTTCAGGGCAGGGATCCGGAACGATCAGGAGCATCGGATATCTACAAAGCGCTGGCCTTCACCGTGCGTGACATCATGGTGGAGAAATGGATCAAGACCCAGAAGACCTTCTACGCCAAAGAGAAGAAGAGAGTTTACTATTTGTCACTGGAGTTTCTGATTGGCCGTTCTCTGGGTAACTCAATCATCAATTTGGGTCTATTTGATGAGGTTGAGGAGGCTGTCGAGGGGATGGGATATTCGATGGAGGAAATTCGTGAGCAGGAGGAAGACGCAGCCTTGGGCAACGGTGGTTTGGGTCGGCTTGCCGCCTGTTTTATGGATTCCATCGCCACCTTAAAGATACCGGCATACGGCTACGGTATCCGCTATGAATACGGCCTTTTCAACCAGCACTTGATAAACGGCTACCAGGTCGAGAGCCCTGACAACTGGCTGCGCAATGGAACTCCCTGGGAATTCGAGCGGACACTGCCATTTTTCAACATTCACTTTTATGGAAAAGTCAGTACTTATCAGGATGATCGGGGGCGTTATCGATCCAAATGGATCGATACCCAGGACGTCATGGCCATGCCCTGCGATATTCTGGTTCCCGGCTATAAAAACGACCATGTCATCAATATGCGTCTGTGGGCGGCCCGGGCCTCAAGTGAACTTGATTTAACCCATTTTGGGGAAGGAGATTATATCGGCGCCGTTCAGCAGAAGGTCAGTTCCGAGACCATCTCCAAAGTTCTTTATCCGCCCGATCACAACTATGCCGGCCAGGAACTGCGTCTTCGGCAGCAATATTTTTTCGTGGCGGCGACCTTTCAGGACATCATGCGCCGTTACAAGAAGAAGAACAAGACGTTTGACAAATTCCCGGACCGAGTGGCAGTGCAGCTCAACGACACCCATCCGGCAATCGCCATTCCGGAACTGATGCGGACTCTGCTCGACCTCGAAGGCCTTGGCTGGGAGAAGGCCTGGGACATTTGCACCAGAACCTTTGCCTATACCAATCATACCCTGATGCCTGAGGCCCTGGAGCGCTGGTCGGTTGAACTGATCGGCAAAGTGCTGCCGAGACATCTGCAGATTATCTATGAGATCAATCAGCGTTTTCTTGACCAGGTTTCCCAGAAATACCCGGGAGACCTGGAGAGACTGAGCCGCATGTCCATTATCGAAGAGGGCTATCCCCAAAAAGTTCGCATGGCCTATTTGGGAATCGTTGGTTCCCACTCGGTTAACGGGGTGGCGGCGCTCCATACCCAGCTTCTCAAAGACCGGGTATTCAAGGATTTTGATAAGTTTTACCCGGACAAGATCAATTCCAAGACCAACGGTATTACCCCTCGACGCTGGCTGCTTGAAGCCAATCCCGAACTCTCAGGTTTGATCAATGATAAGATCGGTGAGGGCTGGAAAATTGACTTGGATAAATTGCGAGAACTGGAGCCGTTTGCTGATGATCAGGATTTCCGTCAACGGTTCAGGGAGATAAAGCTCAACAACAAACTGAAGCTGGCCGATTACATCGGCGTCAGTACCGGTGTTCTGGTCAGCCATGAAACCATGTTCGATGTCCAGGTCAAACGGATTCACGAGTATAAGCGCCAGCTGCTCAACGGCCTGCACGTTATTCATCTGTATCACAAATTCGTCACCGAACCCGATGCCAACCTGGCTCCTCGAACCGTTATTTTCGCCGGTAAAGCTGCACCATCATACTGGCGGGCCAAGCTGATCATAAAACTGATCACCTCCATCGGTGAGGTGGTAAACAACGATTCCCGTGTCGGCGATCGTCTCAAGGTGGTATTTCTGCCCAACTATAATGTCAGCCAGGCTGAACAGATAATCCCGGCCGCCGATCTTTCCGAGCAGATTTCAACTGCCGGCACTGAGGCCTCGGGCACCGGTAATATGAAATTCGCGTTAAACGGGGCTTTAACTATTGGCACACTGGACGGGGCCAATATCGAGATCAGAGAAGAAGTCGGAGCCGACAACATCTTCATTTTCGGACTCAAGGCCGATGAGGCTGAATACGAACGCATTCACAACAGCCGAACACCGGCCCAGATCTGCAAAGAGAATGAAGACGTGGCCCTGATCATGGAGTCGCTGTCAAGCGGTACCTTCAGTAAGGGCGACCACGACCTTTTCCAGCCGTTGGTGGATTCTCTGATGAGCCCGCATGATCAGTATTTGCTGATCAGAGATCTGGAAGCCTACCTTGACTGCCAGAATCGGGTCAATGACACCTTTCTTGATCCGGAGTTCTGGACCAGAAAGGCAATCCTCAATGTTGCCCGGATGGGCAAGTTCTCCACCGACCGGACTATCAAACAATATGCCAACGAGATTTGGGGAATAAAGGTCTAGGCCAACGTTAACAAGTCGATACAGCCTGCTATTCTGGAATTAATTTCGGGCAGTTAAGTGATTCCGCGTGCGATGCTCCGGCCTGATCTTCCGGCCAATAAGGCCGGCTAATGACGGCCCAAAAGACGGGCCTATTTGTAGCCGGTTGCTGCGCAACCCTGCGGGCCTGTTTTCGTTGGCCTCCAGGGCCCTACGCTAATGAACACTCCGTCACTTAACTGCCCTTCGTTCACGATTTCATAAAACAACATCATTGACAGATTGACCGGCAGACGGAATTGAAGTATCTAAAGAAAAAAGGTTACAGGATTAATTCCTGTAACCTTTTTATATTGATGGAGGCGGCGAGCGGAGTCGAACCGCTGAATAATGGTTTTGCAGACCACTGCCTTAGCCACTTGGCTACGCCGCCGTAAATTTCGACTGAGACCGTTTTTTATACCATAGATAAAGCGTTTGACAAGAGGAAATATTTGATATGGGATTGTTCATGGACAGCCTGGCAAGCCGCAACAAGGAGATGCTTGCCGAGTTTGAAACGATTGTCGGCTACCGTTTTACCGATTTGCGTCTGCTGCAGAAAGCGCTGATTCATTCGTCATACGCTTTTGAGCAGGCTCAAGCTGGTCAAGACAACCAGGTATTTGAATTCGTCGGAGACGCCGTTTTAGATCTGGTGATCGGACATATGCTCAGTAAACGATATCCGGAGATGAAGGAAGGGGAGTTGACCCGGTTCAGGGCCTCCCTTGTTAACGAGTCACATCTTGCCGATATGGCCAGAAATCTTTATCTGGGAAGGTTTCTCTACCTTGGCAAAGGTGAAGACAACTCCAACGGCAGAAGCAAATCGTCAATCCTCTCCTGTGCTTTTGAAGCGGTGATCGGAGCCATATTCGAAGACAGCGATTATGCCACCGTTGCAGCCCTGATCGATCGATTGTTTGGCACCTGTCTCGACGACAAGAAAGAAGATCTGCTGCTGGCCGATACCAAAAGCAGGCTTCAGGAGCTGCTCCAGGAAAAGCACAACGAAGCGCCGATATATCGTCTTGATGGCGAGGAAGGGCCGTCCCACCGCAAACAGTTCAGTGTCTCGGTTCTGTTCAGAGAAAAAGTACTGGGAACCGGGACCGCCGGTTCCAAGAAGGAGGCCGAGCAGCGGGCTGCCGCCGCCGCTCTAATTTCTGATGAGACCCTGTTGTAGATCGCCGATATCCCAATTCTACCGATAATCATGAACCAAGCTTAAAATGGATCTGTTTAAACAGACGATCATTAATGCGAGAAACAGAAAATGACAGGAACAGATCCTGAAACAAATACGCACGTGTCGCCAAAGGTGACCTTAATCTTGGTCTCACTGGTACAGTTCATGGTTCCTTTTCTGATGTCCGCAGTGGGAATCGCCCTGCCGGCGATCGGCAGGGATCTGGGAGCTTCCGCGGTTCAGTTGAGTCTGGTACAGACTGCCCAGATTTTAGGTATCGGCATTTTTCTGCTGCCAGCCGGCAGGTTTGCCGATATCCACGGCAGGAAGCGGATCTTTATCAGCGGGGCCGTCTTGCTCTGCTGCGCAACCCTGATTGTAGGCACGGTCGGTCATATCAAACTCTTTATCGGTTTGCGGTTTGTCCAGGGGATTGGCGCGGCAATGATTTTTTCAACCAGTTTAGCCATACTGACCGCCATTTTTCCGCCAGCGAGGAGAGGGCGGGCACTGGGGATTGTGGTCTGCATGGTTTATCTGGGGATGGCCGCCGGCCCGGTCGTTTCAGGATTCATCATCCATTATTTGAGCTGGAGATGGGTCTTTTTCTTTATAAGCGGAATTATGTTGATAACATTGATTCTGTCGACAACCGGACTTAAAGGTGAGTGGTTCAGCGGAAGAGGTGAGCCGTTTGACTGGGTCGGTTCGGCAGTCTATATGGCATCACTGTTTATGACAATTTATGGAGCTGCCGGACTGTACCACTTCTACTGGGCCCGATGGTTGGCGCTGGCAGGAGTTAGCGGGATGATTGTCTTTGTCGTTCTGCAGAGACGTTCGGCCTATCCAATTCTCGATATACATCTGTTGATCTCAAACCTGCCCTTTACCTTTGCCAACATGGCAACTTTTATCAACTATGCAGCCGCTTTCAGCTGTATCTTTTTTTTCAGCCTCTATCTACAGTATATTAAGGGTCTTCCCCCTCAGCATGCCGGTATGCTGCTGATTATTCAGCCGCTGGTTCAGGCGACCCTGGCTCCTGTTGCCGGCAGGCTCTCCGATTCCTATCCGCCTGAGCGCATCGCCACCATCGGCATGGCTTTCTGTACCGCCGGTCTGATTGCAGCCTCGACGATAAACAGTGATTCATCGTTGTTTTCAATCATCATCATCACCGTTCTCTTTGGTATCAGCCTGGGATTGTTTTCGACGCCGAATACGACGGCCATCATGAGTATGGTCGAGCCTCGCCACCTAGGAACCGCCTCCAGCATGATCGGCACCATGCGCACCACCGGCGTTCTCGCCGGCACCACGATTATTGCCATGATATTCTCAATGTACATGGGCAACCAACAGGTTACCCAAGCCAATACCGGTGTATTCCTGCAAAGTCAGCAGACGTCTTTTTATATTTTCAGCGCCATGAGCCTGGTAGGCACACTGTTCTCGATGGCAAAAGGAAAGCTGGCCACCTCAATTTCCAGCCGCCCGGGCAAGAACTAGACAGAGACAGAGGGGAGATAGGCCATATTGCCTACCTTGTAAAATTGAAATTTTTTTCAATATCAAAATGCATATGAAAAGGTAATTCTAAAAGGGCCCAAAGCTATATGATATTGGCAACATGCTAATCTGTGGAAACTTTGATATAAAAAAATGAAGATTCCCTGATAATAAGCAATGAAGGATATTATCACGGCAATTTGCCGCTTAGTTCGGCATTGTATGGGAAAAATGAATTGACCGCCGAGTTTTTGTGTATTACATTATGTAATACGGAGGTGGTATTATGATTACATTAAGACTCGATCCCCGATTAGACCAAGTTTTAAGCAATACTGCAAAGAATCTTGGTCTCTCTAAATCCGAACTCGTTCGTAAAAGCCTCGTTGAATATATTGGTAAGTTGAACAAACAGAACGCATGGGAGGCAGGCCAGGATTTGTTTGGCAAATATGCAAGTGGAAGAAAAGATCTTTCCTCACATAGAAAGGCTATCTTAAAAGAAAAGATTAAGGCCAAAAGAGAATGAAAAAAATACTCATTGATTCTGGGCCTATGATCGCATTATTTGACTCATCTGACAAGTACCACGTAAAAACAGTAGAGTTTATAAAGAATAATAAGTTTCAACTTATCACAACTATTGCATCAATAACTGAAACCCTTCACCTACTAGATTTCAATCGAAATGCCCAAATCGATTTTCTTGAATGGGCAAGCAGAGGTGCTGTAGAAATCCAAAATATTGAAAATCCAGATTTCCAAAGGCTTAAAGAACTAACAGAAAAATATCGTGATTTGCCAATGGACTTCGCAGATTCATGTCTGGTGCTTCTAGCGGAAAAATTAGGGTTAAATACAATTGCAACAATTGATCGTGATTCTTCTATATACAGAATACAGGGCAGAAAGAAGTTCAAAACTATTCTGTCATAGCTGAAAAAAACTCACACAACCAGACGTTTCACCAGCCTGGATCACTACGCGGCCCAGGCTGGTGAACTTGTCGTTATGCGTAAAAAATGTCGAACATATTAGCGAAACTCCGAGGTGGAGACCTGCGATCAATTGGCAAGGCAAATGAAGTTGCCCTAGAAGTTGAAAACAATCCGGTTCTTTTCAAAACGGTGTTCAGTGGTCTGTTTGATACAGACCCAATTGTAAGAATGAGGTCGGCTGATGTAATCGAGAAAGTAACACAAAGTAAACCTGCTCTGTTATCAGGTTATACATCAAAAATCATTTCAATTTTGGCAACCGCCGAACAACAGGAGATAAAGCAACATAGTTTCTGTAAATTCAGTTGGCCAATTTTTCGTTACTCATCCTGATATAGATTCTGCCTGCCTCCCATTCATCGCTTACTTCCATCAAAATAGCGCTTACCAATCGAAG
>Ga0056106_100064_pt1 | contig 19413 bp, 26 predicted proteins | sample WorMetcrassitun1_FD_77012 | JGI IMG/M metagenome (GOLD analysis project Ga0056106, IMG submission 77012) | Marine gutless worms symbiont microbial communities from Max Planck institute for Marine Microbiology, Germany - Olavius crassitunicatus.1 ... | reverse complement strand
GATCGTCATCTGGTGCGTACTGAGACCTATCGATTTCTAAGAATGCGTTCCTTTGCTTGTTGGGAAAATACAGCAATGACCTAGGTTGATATCAAGCAGGTTTTAGTAGTTCAAGGAAGTTAATTTGGCAATGCCTCAAAATACAAGGATTGAAACCGCTTGCACGAAATTATAAAATCGCTGTTAGAGAAATCGATATCATTATGCTAGACGGCGACATAATAGTTTTTATTGAAGTGCACGCGAGATCGAATGATATAAGAATGAAAACTATAGAAACAATAAGTCAAGAAAAATATAAGCGTATAATCAAAGTGAGTAATCACTATTTATAAAGCACAAAACGACTTAACAAGGATATTTGTCGCTTTGACCTTGCATTGATTTGCGGTTCTCTAAAGTCTGCTGAAATCCAGTGGATAAAGAATGTGTTTGAGACGTAATCCCTAGCTCCGAACATATTTTAATTGCTTTGCTATGGATCCAGTGCAACGCGTGAGAGATATATTTGCTGAGAGTATTCAGTTAAATAGTGAAGTGAGCAGCAAGCTTGCTGCTGCGACAGAAATAATGACAAATAGTTTGTTGGCTGATAGTAAAATATTAAGCTGTGACAATGGTGGTTCGACGACAATTGCACAATACTTTACTTCAGTAATACTAAATCGTTTTGGGATGTGGCACCCTGGCCTTCATGCAGTTGCATTGACGACAGATTCTTCAACCATGACATCAATAGCGAACGATTATCAATATGCTGAAGTTTATTCAAAACAGACGAGCCTTTGGCCTTTCTGGGGATATTCTTCTGGCTATCAATACGAGTGGAGAATCTCACAATATAATACATGCGATAGATGCCGCCCATGACAAAGAATGACATGTTATCGCGCTAACGGGACGTGAAGGTGGTCAAATTACTGATTTGACCACGGAAACTGATGTTAAAATTCGCGTGCCCAGCCGGTCAACAGCCAGAATTCATGAGGTTCATATAATGATAATCCACTATTTATGTAATTTAATTGATCAAACTTTACTTAGATCTGAAGAGTAAGGGTTTATGCATTTAAGAAATATAAAGCTTTATTGTGTGCTCGTGACAATTGTGTTTATTTATGGTTGTACAGCCGCCGCCGTTGTTACCGGTGGGACAACTGGAATATCAATGGTTGTAGATGAAAGAACTGTAGGTACTTTTATTGAAGATCAATTTATAGAACTAAAAGCTTTGAATGCAATGTGCGAAGACAAAGCGTTAAGCGAGCAAACACACATCAATATTACTAGCTATAACACTGTCGTTCTTTTAACTGGCGAGGCACCTAGCGAAGAATTACGTCAAAGAGCTGCCAACATTGCCTTGAATATCGAAAAAGTAACACACGTTCACAATGAAATCAGTATTGCAGCACCCAGTTCTTTGATAACGCGTAGTAGTGACCTCATTATCACAGGTAAGGTAAAAACTAAAATGCTTGCGGATAAAAATGTTGTCGGATTGAAAGTGAAAATCGTAACGGAAAATGGCATTGTATATTTGATGGGCTTGTTATCGCAAGGCCAAGCTAATATAGCAACGGATATTGCCAGAAGCACAGGTGGTGCTCAAAAGGTGGTTAAGCTGTTCGAGTATGTAAATTAAGAGTTAGGTAGAAAGCGCTCGATTCTAATATTAATTTTGTCTTCTTGTATGAACTAGCTGCTTAACATTCTTTCTATGAATCACTACAAATTTGTACTAGTTCTCAATTAGCAAATCTTTATATATGCTGAGATCCTCTGTACTAAAGCAACAGACAATAATTTCATCCATCTTATCATTAAAATCCTGCATAATTGAGATAGCGACTTTTGCTGCCTTCTCCTTTGGATAGCCATATGCACCAGTACTAATTGAAGGAAAAGCAATTGTTTTCAATCCTTTTTGAGCAGCTAACTTAAAAGTATTTCTGTAACAGTTCGCCAGTAATTCTGCTTCCCCTTGTTCGCCATCTCTCCAAACAGGTCCAACCGTGTGGATTATCCAATTGGCAGGTAAATTAAACCCTGGCGAAATTTTTGCCTGGCCGGTATCACATCCGTTAATATGACGGTTAAATTTCAGCAATTCAGGACCTGCAGCTTTATGAATTGCACCATCAACTCCACCCCCACCAAGCAAAGAATTATTTGCAGCGTTAACAATAACCTGTACTTTCATACAGGTTATGTCAGTCTGTACAACCTTAATCATTGCTTAGTGAAACGGTAAAAGAGTTTAACTGCAGTTACAAACATATTCACAAATAACCTTTATTCTCTCTCTGTCTGGGAGGGCCCAGCGAGATTAGTGCTTCACAAACTGAACTCTAGTTATAGAGAAAAGCACATTTAACAATTGTTAAATGTGCTTTTTAACAGGTTTTTCTCTTTGTTCTCCTTCTATCTACTCATCAGAAAGAACCATTCTCTATTCATTTTCTTTTGTGTAGATTGTGAGAACATTTTTTATTGGTATGCTAATATCGTGCCAATAGGGCTTCCACCAAAACGAGTGCTAAATGTTACGACATCGTTACCCATTTCAAGATGCCTTACCGCACTTGGTGAAATATTTAATACTATCTTGTCGTCAGTAATGTACTGAGAAGGAACACAAACGCCATCAGCCTTAGCGTCACCAAGAAGATGTAACGTCGTGTTGTTATCTAGTATCCAGCCAAAGAGTGCTCTTAACAGGTAGGGCCGATTGGGGGTCATATAATCAAAAAACTAGAGCTGCATTTCAGATTCTCGTTCTGACAGACTGATTTTAAAGGCATCTCTTTCAAATAACCTGTCTGCGTATTCACTAATCTGTTTAGCAGACACTGGCAACTTGATGCCGTAATGATCCAGACGCCACAATAATGGAGCTAGACAACAATCAACAAGTGAATACTCATCTGACATAAAATAAGGCTTTTGTAAAAAAGCCGGGGCAATAGCTGTAAGATTATCGCGAAGTTCTTTCCTGGCATTTGCTATGGTAATTTCATTGTCACTACTTAACTCTTTGACTAAGGAATATAGATCTCTCAATACTCGATACCTTAACTGTCTATTATTCGCCCTTGATACAGGATCGACTGACATCAGAGGTGGGTGTGGAAATCTCTCATCTAAATATTCCATAATAATTTGCTCATCATATAAAATCAAATCCCTATCTACCAATGTAAGCATAGAATGATAGGGGTTGAGATACGCTAGTTCTTCTGGGCGATCATCCTCGTCAGTGAAATTAATTTCGACATTAATGTCCTTTTCTGCCAGAACGATGCGCGCGCAATGACCAATTGGGTCTAAAGTGTCAGAATACAACACCATGACTGAACGTTTATTGGCTGCAGTCATCATACAAAAACTCCTGTTACTCTAAATTTATTATGTTTTATGTTGTAGTTATCCAAGAACAGTTAACACAGCCGTTTCAATACCACCAATGACTGTTGTTGCGGTTATTTTAAGGATTCAATGAAAGCCTGCATTAATTTCATCCTCTTTCAATCTTAAAATAGTCGAAATAGATAGATTGCTTATAAATTAGTCGCGAATTATAGCATGGATAAGGTAATCTGTTGGCCAGATGCTTAGGAAAGCTGGTACTAACAGTGTATGGGAGTAAATACTGACTAAATTCCATGAAGAAGTTTTACGTTAATCGATGGTTAATATTCACACTCCAGTCCATTGTGGCTGGTTTGGCGACAGCTTTTTTATTCATCTATTTTTTCCTGAATATTCTACTCATAAGCAACAAAAACAATCCCGATATAGCGTTACTAGCAGTGGCGCTAAGCTGATTGAAGCAGGCCCGGCTTCATACGGTAATGCAGTATTTAAGGTCGCTCCAGCAGTAGTAAACGTTTACGCAACGAAAGTAGTAAATCGAAAAATTCACCACTTACTGCGAGACTATATTTTTCGACAGTTTTTTGGTGCCCGGAAAAAAGAACAGGAACGAAATACTAATCTTGGCCCTGACTAATCTTGACCCTGGCGTAATAATGAATACTGAGGGTTATGTCACTACCAATGTCCATATAATTAAGGATGCGGATGAAATTTTTGTTACTCTGGCCGATGTACGTCAAACTGAAGCGATGGTCGTTTGCTTGGATCTAGATACTGATTTAGCAGTTTTACACGTAGATCTTGATAATTTATCAACTATTGACATAGGTTAATCAGATAATATGTGCGTTGGTGACGTGGTTCTTGCGATAGGCAATCCCTATGATTGCGGCCAAACTATTACCCAGGGCATTGTCAGCGCAACCAGCCGCAAACGCAGAAGTATTGGTGCATTCACAGACGACTTTATACAAACAGATGTGGATATAAATTTTGGTAATTCTGACGGCGCACTCATCAATGCTACTGGTCAATTGATAGGTATAAATACTCTCATTTTTTCAACCACTGACGGCTCTCAGGAAATTGGCCTGGCTATTCCCATTAATCTTGTTGTTGGCATCATGAATGCCCTTATAGAGAACGAACGTGTTGTTCGTGGCTGGTTATGCATTGTGGTTCAGGTTTTCCCCTCTGATGCAACAGATCCTTCGTAAAGACAACAATTCGGTGTGTTGGTAGTCGCTGTTGAGAATACGGGCCCTGCAGAGTTAGCAGGGATCTTCTTGTAGAGATCAATGGTATCACCCAAATCAGGCAACACAAATAATCTCGCAAATTCAACCAGATGCAGCAATAGAAGTTGTTGCGGTAAGAGGGTAAGAAGAGCTAGTGCTTGAGGCAAAAACAACATAACGACCATTCATGTAGTCCCTCCCAACCTTGATTTACTTATTTTACGATACCCAGCCGATAGCGGTTGTTTTAGTTGCTCTCTGAATCAAGATAATCGACTAACTGGCCAAATAGTACGACGCAACCGCAAACTAATCATTGAGGCGATCTTCATTAGAAATTTTGCCCCAAGAGAAGGATGTTATTCTATCGGCTTGTGAAAACTATCTTTACTTATAAGTAATATCCTGGAATCATCTGCAGCAATAGCCGTCGCCGACATCGGCTAACCATCAACGACACTCATTTCTTCTATGCAACGTCCAACAGGAACAATAGTAATCTACTTCTCCTGATAAGGCCCAGCATTTTTCAAAATTGCTATTTTTCCCTGAGCGAGTACACATAAACTAGGATTTTTATTCCCCTTACCGAAAAATCTTAATTTCCTTCCTGGCAAGAATAAGCATTCATCCATCTTGCTATAATTTCTATTTCATCTCTATTAAGTTCAGAAAAAAACGTGTGCTTTCCAGTATCTGGCAAATCTTTTCTTGAAAATCAGAACCGACTCCTTGCAGCTCAAGATTACTTTATTCGTTTTTTCTCCTTAAGTGAGTTATTTAGCTGATCACCAACTCGATTGATGTCGACACAAAATCAGTAGATATGTGTGAATTACTTCAATTACATAACAAATATCGGTAGGAATAAATCAAACTTTAAACTGATGGAACAAGCAAAAACAATTTAGCTATAGACCTTATGACAAATGCTTTTTATGGTCCGGGTACAAAACTTAGTATAAGTTCTCTTCCAGACACAAAATACTAGGAGGTCTCGCAATCCAATTAGCTTTTTGTAGTTATCCTAAGTTCAGCAGATTGAGCATGCGCTGTTAGACCTTCTACCCTGGCCAAGACTGAACTAGCATGCGCAATACCCGAAACTGACTTTTCGCTGCACATAATCAGGGATGAGCGTTTCTGAAAATCATATACCCCTAATGGCGAAGAAAATCTGACTGTTTGCGCCGTTGGTAAAACGTGATTTGGCCCTGCACAATAATCCCCCATAGCTTCTGCCGAATACTTTCCCATAAATATGGCACCGGCATGTTGGACGCGATTTAGTAGTGCTTGGGGATCTGCAACAAACAATTCGAGGTGCTCAGGTGCGATAAAATTAACAATATCCAACGCATCATCTATATCTTGTGCCTTAACAAACAATCCATTTCCCTCCAGGGAAGCCTGAACAATTTCCTGACGCTTCAATTCAGGCAGTAACTTATTCATACTGACGAGCACTTCATCCAAAAACCTATCGTCAGTACTGACAAGAATAGCCCTCGCTTCTTCATCATGCTCTGCCTGTGCAAATAAATCCATTGCCACCCATTCAGGCTCGGTGTTCCCATCACCGATTATCAACACTTCTGATGGTCCCGCAACCATATCTATACCGACGTTGCCAAATACCAGACGCTTTGCCTCAGCCACATAGCGATTCCCAGGGCCAACAATTTTATCAACAGCGGGAATTGTCTCGGTACCATAGGCCAACGCAGCTATTGCTTGTGCCCCGCCAATAGTAAAGACCCTATCGACACCAGCGATAGATGCGGCCGCCAGTACAATTGGCTCTACCTTTGATTGTGGGGCAGGCACAACCATAAGTACTTCATCTACACCAGCAACTCTGGCTGGAATAATATTCATCAGCACTGAGGAGGGATACGCAGCCTTGCCACCGGGTACATATACACCGACTTTGTTTAATGCGGTAACCTGCTGACCAAGCAAGTTACCATCATTATCTTCATAGGACCATGATTCAAGCTTCTGTCTTTCATGGTAGCTACGTATGCGAATTGCTGCATATTCGAGTGCTTCACGTGTTGCTTGTGGTATTTCAGCCAAACTCGACTTTAAACGATCTGATTGAATTTCGAGATCACTGGCGCTGGCTTCTCGTTGATCGAATCTATTTGTATATTCAAGTAAAGTACTATCTCCATGTGATTTAACTTCCCGAAGTATTTGCATGACAGTTTGCGTTACATCTTCATCTGCTTCATCAGTGGAACTTAACAATTTCTTAAGCTGGGCCAGAAATTCCGCTTTCTTGCTATCAAGACGCCTTATGTCAATCATTAACTCACAACTTCAGTTAATTTTTTTGTAAACGATTTAACAAGTTCTTGGTTCATCTTCATTGCGGCTTTGTTAATAATAAGACGTGAACTAATATCAGCCAAGCTATCCAGTATGATCAAGTTATTAGCCTTAAGTGTGTTTCCTGTATCAACCAAATCCACTATTTGATCAGCAAGTCCCATTACTGGCGCTAACTCCATGGAACCATATAGCTTGATTATTTCTACTTGTTTTCCCAGGTTAGAAAAATACTCTCGGGTTGCCTTTACGTACTTTGTCGCAACACGTAATCGTCCATTTACTTTCTTTGCCCTATCAAGCCCAGCTAACATCAATCTACATCGTGCAATACCCAAATCAAGAGGTTCATATAAGCCATCACTATCAAATTCCAGCAACACATCTTTTCCTGCGATACCTACATCCGCCGCCCCATACTCAACAAATGTCGGTACATCTGTAGCACGAATAATTATTAACCTCACACCAGCTTGATTTGTATCAAGAACTAGCTTACGCGATGTTTCCGGATCGTCCACTGGCACTACACCAACCTTCTCCAATAAAGGTAGTGATTCTTTCAGGATCCGTCCCTTGGATATTGCTATGGTTAATTTTTCTGACACTTCTTACATATAATTGTTGGATAGATAGTTTCTTAGAAACAACATCCCGCTAAGTGCAAAGAGTGATTTGTTGAACTTAAATAACTTTATCAGATAATCTTCCCAATAAAGGTAATACAAAAACGATTTTTAGTTTGTAAACTATCAACATATAACTAAGCTGGGATTCGCTTAATTTGTGCACCGAGCTGCAAGAGTTTCTCCTCTATTGTTTCGTAGCCCCTGTCGATATGATCTATACGATCAACAGCAGTGGAGCCTTTAGCTACAAGGCCAGCTAGAACAAGACTTGCTGATGCACGCAAATCAGTCGCCATTACGGAAGTTGCAGTAAGATATTCCACACCTTGGCTAACAGCTGTATTTCCTTTCAGTTTTACGTTAGCACCCATTCGTTTCAGTTCCCGTACATGCATAAAGCGATTCTCAAAGACATTTTCTGTAATAATCCCGCTACCACTTGCAATGCAATTCATGGCAGTAAACTGGGCTTGCATGTCTGTGGGAAATCCTGGAAATGGAGAGGTATGCACATCGACAGCCCTGGGCCTTTGACCGCCCATATCTAAAGTAATAGAAGTATCATCACCGTTTATATCTGCACCCGCCTGTTTTAGCTTTATAAGTATTGAACCTAGCATATCTGAACGGGTATTCTTTAGTTTCACCTTGCCTCCTGTCATTGCAGCAGCTACCAGGTAGGACCCCGTTTCAATGCGATCAGGGAGTATTTTATGTTCAGTACCGTGTAATTTCTCAACACCTTGTATAATAATCTTATCTGTGCCTGCGCCTGTGATCTCTGCTCCCATCCGATTTAAACAATTCGCTAAGTCTACAACCTCCGGCTCTCGGGCAGCATTTTCAATAACTGTCTCTCCATCTGCCAAAGTAGCAGCCATCATCAGGTTTTCTGTACCGGCAACTGTGATCATGTCCATTATCAGCAATGTGCCTCTTAGACGCTTAGCGCTTGCACAAATATAACCAGCATCTACTTCTATATCGGCCCCCATTGCCTTCAGACCGCTTATATGCAAGTTGACAGGCCTTGAACCAATGGCGCATCCGCCAGGAAGAGAAACGTTCGCCTTACCATACCTTGCCAACAATGGGCCCAGCACCAAAATGGAAGCACGCATTGTCTTAACCAGTTCATAAGGGGCAAATAACTCTTTAATATCACCGTTATTCACCTCAATATTCATTCTCTCATCAACAGTCAGCTCCGAGCCCATTCTTCCTAACAATCCCATCGTAGTTGTTATATCGCGTAAGTGCGGAACATTTCTAATAACAACTGTTTCATCCGTCAATAAGGTAGCAGCAAGGACAGGTAAGGCTGCATTTTTAGCGCCGGATACAGAAATTTCTCCCTTTAAAGGGATACCGCCGTGAATAATCAGCCTTTCCATCTTAAAATATATTTCGATTCTAGTTTATCTATGTATATGTAAGTAAGTTCCCTTTTTTATCCCATTCTACCTGACTATAGGTTTGCATGGATAAAGCGCGGATTTCAGCGCTCACTCCCTCGCCCGACACCCTATAAACTAACTGGCGTGTCACACCACCTTCAAGGTTATCACTTACGATGATTGCCTTAAAGTGGTTACCATCCATCGCCACGGATCAGTCAGTGGCCACAGACCCAATTAAGGACTTAATTTCTTCAATCTACATTTCGCCAAACTCTAGCAATGTCCTGATTAGGACATGCACATTTGACAATCTGAATTACCTGCATCTACTAATCAACAAGACAACACATTACGACAATAATATCAGATGGGCTTAATAATCGTGAAATAACTGATAGCCAGTGTCAGGAGATATCATAACGAAGGAAACTTTGTTAATGACCAGCAATGAAATTTGAATGTCAATATGCACCCAACTTCCCCCACACTTACAAAGTAATCTAACCCTCAAAAAAAACACAGCTACATAAATCTAACTCAGTTAGTTTGGAATGATATTTTTATTATTCTTTTTATTTAACTTCTCAATGAGGGTATCAAGTCCATTTTTCCTGATTTCTGAAGCAAACGACCCTCGATAGGTTCCTACCAGACTCACCCCACCAACTGAAACATCAATTACTTTCCACTCACCATCACTAATAACCAAACGGAAATCCATGGCTATGCTAGCAGATTCATCACCAATTATCTTCATTTTAACAAGCGTAGTATTAGAATTTGGGTTAGATTTAACTGGTAAATACAATATTTCCTGTCCCGAGTATTCTAATAGCGTCTTACCATAGGTACGAACTAGCAAATTCCCAAATTCCTCAATAAACGCCTGTTGTTGTTGTTCGTTAGCCTGACGCCATACCTTGCCTAGTACAAATCTTGACATGATCGGAAAATCAAACAGGGGGGCCATGGTTTCCTTAAGGAAACCATAAATTTGCTCCGGATGAGTGCCAAGTTGTTCTTTTTGAGTAGAAATTCGCTCTGTAATAACTATAACATTATTTTTAATGATACTCTCTGCGTCTCCTACATTTGCTTGAACAGATACCAGCAAAAGCGGTACCAATAAAAGAGTTATGATAACGACTTCTATTTTCATTTCTATATCGTCCTCATTATAATTAATACTGAATATAGAATCTGCAGACTACTCTAAACAAATATCAACTTGTCCTCATGATTTACTTTGACTAATTCGCAATCTGCGATAGCTTGAATTGTTGTAACATCATCTCAATATTGTACGCATAATTAAACATTCTAAATGCCTCGCTTCTTGTGAAAAGGGCTTCTTCAAAGAAAGTTCCATTATGTGAATTTGTTAGCATTAGCGTGCAAACAAAAAATTTGTTTGAAACTCTTACCTTTTGATTTTATTAAGTCCTATCGAATTTACGCATCCTCCGTATAGCCAATAGTGCTAAAGGGTTTCCACATCAATATTAATTTTGGCAGAAGAGTCAAAGCAGCAAATAAAGCAATAAACATGGCTAAAGCCGTTAACAACCCAAAATAAATGATGAAAATAAAGTTCGACAGCACTAATATTGTGAAGCTGAAAATAATAGTGATCGCTGTATAGAAAGCAGCTCTACCAATTGTGATTGCAGCAATCGTAATTGTCATCAAATCCAGCGGGCCCATTAAACCTAGTATAATTGCTGCTGTCAAGATATTTGTGATGATACCGATAAAAACCGCTAAGGAAAAAGATCGGAATAGGATAAGCAGCATTAGCATTATAGCGATACCTAACATTGCCACGTCCAGAGTCATAATCTGCGACTTAAACAGACTCTTAAGCATGTTGTTGTATAAAACTAATAGCCCAGTTATCTCTAAGCTATCTTCAGTGAACTTGAATTTTTCTATCAGATCAGTACGGATCTGCTCTAATAATTCCTTTCTCCTCAGATCCTTGGGCGAATCCTTTGCAAATAAGGTTACTCTGGCTTCGTCATCGCCAATGGAGACATATGGCGTCAACATGTCATCACGTAACTCTTCCGACAGTTGTTTATACACAATTGCCATCAAATTGGTGTCAAACTCACCAGCTTTAATCGGCACCTCAGCAACTTCGTATAATTGAAACTAAAGAAAGTACCTTTTCAACTGATTGGAAACCATCCAGATAATCGTGTATACCTTTTATTAAATCTATCTTTATCTATATCTATGGTAAGCCAATAATCCGCTTTGTCTACTTGCAATATCACCAAATAAACCATCTTCATCAAAACCCAGATTATCCTCAAATTCGTCATCGATATTTTCCACCTATTCGTTCAGTTTCAGGATAATATCGATACCGGAGGTTCCCCCAGCTTGTCATCTATCAACTTAAGTCCCCGATAAATATTCGTACTATTGCTGAAATAGTTCACGAAACTGTTCTTAACCTTCAATTTTGTAATACCATAAATGCTGACAACAGCCATGAGCAGTGCTGCGAACAGAACCTTGCCATCTTGTTTTTCCGTTATATTTGCCAGGGCAGCGGTAAAAAGATACTTCTGCTTTTTCTGGACAAGTATCTTTCGGCTTATGCAGCAACACCAGTATGTTTGGAAACAACAAAAAAGAAGTAAGGAAAGTGACACATAGACCTAAGGTCATCATCCAGCCAAAATCAATCACTGGCCTGATGCCACCGAAGGCAAGAGAAGCAAAACCTATAATGGCGGTTAATGCCGTATAAAGACATAGCCATAACATCATTCTTGCTGTCTCAAACACCAGTTCTCTATGACTCATATCCGGTAAATCTCGGCGTAATTATCGATAACGAACAACAAGGCGTACATTCATAGATATAGTCAGAATAAGCGTTGGACAGATGAAGTTCGATGAGATGGACAGTTACCAACCAACCAATCAATCAAGCCACAAGCAGACCTATCATTACCATACCTACAAAAACACAACTCAATAATGGTATTGTCACCCAGCGCACTTGTCTGAAAATGATAAACAACATAAATCATCATGAAAACAAAAATACCACTGCCAAAAATGATCAAATCATTCTTGATAAAGGTGATCATGTCATTGGTAATCACGGGTACTCAACCGATATACAATTCATCGTCATTACTGTAATCAGGCATGATGGCCCTGATATCGGCTATTAGCTCATGCGCTTGTACTTCCATAGCTTCCTTAGCTTGGCCATATAAAATTCTGTTGTTTCCTCAAATAACCACTGCTCTTCATCACTGAGACCTTCCGTGTATCTTTTTAGGATAAGCCGGTTCCTTTCATCGGAAAATCGGGAATATTCAGAGTCGCGCTTCAGAAATAATTGTAAGGCAGCTGTCTGCCCATCCCTGCTAATATCACTGCATAGATGACTCTCTAATAATTCCTTCCTGGCTTCTTCCCTGCCCATGTCTTCGTCCTGTAAAGTTTTATAATTCTTAGCAACTTCAGCAAGGGAATCTCCACCTACTTTAACTATCGGAATACCTACGAGTGAAATAACTGAATCTATCAATTCCAGTTTATTAAATCTGCCCCTAAGTTCCTTGATTGCATTTAAAGATTGGTCAGAGAAAAGACGTCGTTGGCAGTGAACGTGACATAAACAAACTTTTGCGCTTGATACTGTGCAGTTATCTCTCTAAAGCGTTACAGGTCCTTATCATTTTCTAATATGAGAGAATCAGCAGAGAAATCCAGATCAAGATCTTTAGATAAATAACCAGCCAATATAAAAACACACAATAATATTTACTGGATTCTCTGGTACTACGTCATTATAGAAATTTGCCAAAAGATTTCTCATTTTTGTTATTTCCTAATAATTACCAACTTTAACATTCCGGCAGTTAGTTACACAACAACAGCAGCACCGGCAAACTCGGCCTAAAAAGGTTCCCAAAGCAAGATTAACCTAGGTAATAAAGTCAGTGCTGCTAGTAGTGCCACGAGCATAGCTAGTGTTGTAAGTAAGCCAAAATAAATCGTTGGGACAAAATTGGATATTACCAATATTGAAAACCCGATGGCAATGCATATTGATGTGTAAAACATAGCCCTGCCAGTACTTGCATGACAATAGTGCATAGTTTCTATGTAATTACCTGTTCTGGAAAATTCTTCTCTAAACCTGTAGATGTAATGAATACAATCATCCGTAGCAATACCAATAGTAATAGCTGCAATCGTAATAGTCATCATGTCCAATGAGATATTAAACAACCCCATTAATCCAAGGATGATGAGTGCTGTCAGAAGGTTTGGGATTATACCGATAATTGCCAGAGTAAGTGATTGGAATAGTACCAGCAGCATCAAAGCTATTCCTAGCATAACCGCTCCAAGCGTAAGGATTTGGGATCGAAATAAACTCTGCAACAGATTATTGTAGAGAACCAATAAGCCAGTGATCTGGAATTCGTCTACAGATAAACCTAATTCTCCAGAAAGATTTTGATTTATTTTGTCTAATAATTCCTTGCGGCGTAAGTCCGGCATCGAGTCCAGGATCCTGACTGTCACCCGTGCCTCGTCGTGGTCAATGGAAATATATGGATCGATTAAACTGGCTTTTAACTTATCACTCAGATTTTTATATATGACTGCCAGCTCAAATACTTCAAGTGCCTGACCTTGATTAAGATCTTCTGTAAGCCTGAGAAAAGAGTCCAATGATAATACCTTGCCTACTTCCGGTAAACTATCCAGATAATTATGTACGGCTTTAATCTCTCCTATCTTGTAATCCGTAAACCATGAATCTTCGACATCAGTTTCAACGTCCTTAAACAAAGCATCCAGCTCACCAGACTCATCCTCAACTTGGTCAACGATCATTAAAGGCGCTTCCAACGGTTCATTAAATTTTAAGATAATATCTAGCGGAGTAGTTCCGCCCAACTGTTCATCAATCAGTTTCTGCCCCTGATAAATCTCGGTATTTTCACTGAAATAATTGATAAAACTATTCTCCACTCGTAGTTGCGATATGCCGTAAATACTGATCGTAGCCAGGATCAATGAAATTATGAGAACAGCGCGTCCATGACGTTCAGTCGCAACAGCGAGACCGGTGGTAAGTGTTACGACACTTTTAAATTGTGTTGTTGTTGTGCCGGCTTTCTTCAACAATATTAAAGTGGATGGAAACAACAGGAATGTGGTCAAAAACGTCACTATCAATCCGATGGTCATCATCCAACCAAAATCAGTTACCGGTTTTATATCGCTGACAAACAAAGAGCTGAAACCAATCATGGTAGTCAGTGCTGTATACAAGCACGGCTGTATCATCTTTCCGATCATTTTCGAGATCAAATCGTGATGACTGGCTTTCGGCATATCCCATAACAGTTCACGATAGCGAACAATCAGATGCACATTCATGGACATAGTGAGTATTAAAATCAGAGAAACGAAATTTGACGAGATCACTGTTATCCGCCAGCCAATCAAGCCTAGTAGCCCAATCATCAACATGCCTGAGAATACACAGATAATAAGCGGTAGAGTTATCCAACGGAGTTGTCGAAAAATAATCGACAGCATCACTATGAGAAAGGTGAGCACACTACTACCAAAAATGATGAGATCGTTTTTGACAAAAGTAATCATATCATCCACCACCATGGGTACTCCGCCAAGGTGAACGGTACCGGAGTTCTTATATTTGCCGATGACCTGCCGAATTTGTTCAATTAATCTATGCACTGCGGTGTCGTTATCTGTCTTTAACTTGTCATATCTCTGTGAGATCTCTTTCAATGTCAGGTTTTCTTCTCTGCTCAAGCCTTCCGTACGCTTCCTTAGCAACAGATTGGTGCGACTCTTCTGTAGTTCAAGATATTCTTGATTAGCTTCAAGATAGATAAGCAATGCAGTTGTTTCCCCATCACTGCTAATAATTAAATCACTAAACAACGGACTATCGAGCAGCTCTTGTTTCGCAAGTTGTCTATCTGTCGAGCCATCTTCCAGGGTTTTATATTGATTAACTACTTCAGAAAGTTTCCCATCAATTATTTTAACCAGAGGAACATCAATGATAGAAACAATGGAATTGATTTTATCTAAGCGGGCTAACTCATCTCGCAGTTGCCTAACGCTTTGCAAAGAAGGGTCGGAAAAAAGATCCGCATGTGGGGTGAAAGTAACAACGAGGAGTTCCAGAGTACTATAACGCTCATTGATTTGGCGAAATATCTGTAGATCTTCATCGCTTTCAAGCAATAGAGCGTCAGCCGAGGCATCCAATTTAAAATCTTTGAAAAAATAGCTGAAAAAAACCAATACTAAGCTCATGACAAACAGGGTAAATCGAGGTCTTTCTAGTACTATCGATGTATAAAACTTTGAAAGGCTAGTATTTTTTTTCTCATTGTAACTCATAGATTTTTAATCCGCTAACCTTGCTCCGATCCATACATGATCTTCGCTTCTTTTCTTATGTATTTACTACACAAAAGAATAAACATTGAACCATGTTAACCTTTTATTAGTTGTTAATAACAAAATTAAAAATCCACACTGTAACATTTAAATACGTAATACTTTAAATTCTGTACTATTGCTGCCTTTGCACAAAGCCTGACACCTAATGTGGCACACATTTTACTTTATCTCACCAGCAGATGGCGACGTAGTTTTGAACTCGACCACAGTCATCTTTGGCTTAAAAAATATGAGGCTTGCACCAGCGGGAATAGAAATGAAACATACGGGTCATCACCGCTTGCTGGTTGATATCGGTTTACCTGACTTGAGCGCACCTGTGTAGACAGATGATAACCACCGGCTTTGGCAAGGGGCAGTCCAAGACCGCCGTCGAATTGAATGCAGGAAAACGCACTTTACAATTATTATTGGGCGATCACACTCACACACTACATCAGCCGCCAGTGATGCCAATAAAATAGATAAAAAATAATTTATTTATCTATCAATAGTTCAATCTTATAACCATCAGGATCTTCCACAAACGCAATTACCGTTGACACATCTTTCATAGGTCCTGCTTCACGAATAATATTTTCACCGGCACTACGAATCTGATCACAGGCCGCACGGACATCATCCACGCCAATGGCAATATGACCGTAGGCATCACCCATATTATAACCATCCGTATCCCAATTATAGGTCAATTCCAGGACAGTATTCGTTGGTTCATCACCGTATCCCAGAAAAGCAAGTGTGAACTTAGTCTCTGGAAAATCATGCTTCCTTAATAACTGCATACCAAGCACATTAATATAAAAGTCTTTGAAACGTTCAAGATCTCCGACCCTGAGCATCGTATGCAGCAATCTCACTGGCGCTATCTCTATTTAATCTACTTGTACCGCCATATCCTCATAAATAGTAACTACTTCATTATACATTGGTCCAGCATCCGTGGAATCGGATACTGAATATATTTTTTCATGAATGGTGACAACTTCATTGCATATGGGACCCACATCAGAAAAAGCTGAGTCTTCGGCAATAAAAGCCTCTGATAAAGAAGCGAGGAAAGAAATAAAACGGATAATGCTATCATATAGACTTGATGCATGCATGAATCTCCAGCTTGAACAGATAAGACGCCCCTCCCTCAGGAGGCATTTGCATCTAACAATGCGCCCATACTTATATCAAAACAGAATAGTCAGGCCAAAATTTTCAACATGGAGTAATTTCAAGCTACCTTGTTAATTTGGTATTAGGGCAGTATAAACTCGTGATCTTCTGAGTGTACTGTTAGTATGTGGCACGGTGTCTTGCGAACTACTTTCTCGGCAACACCGCCCATTATCACATGGGTAATATCAGTATATCCGTTGAGTACCCAAGACTATCATATCAATATCGTGCTCTTTGGCATAACGTCCTATCTCTATAAACGTGGTCCCCTCGATTGATTCTCTTATAGTTGAAAGACCTTCTGCCATTTTCTTGTCCGGCAGCTTTAACAACTCCTTATCTGATCTCTTCTTTAATCTCCTGGTAGTAACCCTCTGGTAAATATCCTCCAGCAGGAGGTACTACCAGTAATGCAGGATTTGCAATAACATGTATAAGATGCAGTTGAACACCAAAATGTTTGGCAAAACCACTAGCATAAATTAAGGCATGGTTTGAATTATCACTAAAGTCAGTGGAGGGTAAAATTTTTTTCAGACTAATCATAATCCAGGCTCCTAATACTCTGTTACTAAGAACATTCTTATCTCGAGTATATGCTCACAAATTATCGCAACAAAGCAATTGATCAAGATCAATCAACTTATAATGCCGTAATTAACTAGCCTTTCAACTCTTCAATCATCCTCTCAAGTTCTTCCCATCTATCAACAGCCTTATTCAGCTGTTCCTCCTTTTCGGCAGGCTTCTCTATAACAGAATAACAGCTTGTACTGTTTCATATGGCTGAGTATAAAAATTCTTTTCCTGAGTTTGTATTTGTAATTCACTTATTTGTTTTTCCAAAAAATCTATTTTGTCGGGTAATGCTTCCAATTCAATCTTCAATTTGTAGCTAAGCTTATTAGTTTTTTTGGCCTTACTTTATTTTTATTTTTAGTTTTTTCAACTTTAACCGGACAATCGGTTTCACTAAGAGATCTGCCTTGCTTTAGCCAATCGCTATAACCTCCTGCATAGGCGGCAACCTTCGCTCCATCCTCAAAAACCAGAGTGCTGGTGGCCACGTTATCAAGAAATTCTCTATCGTGGCTTACCACGATTAGTGTTCCTTCATACTCACATAGTTTTTCTTTCAACACTTCCAAGGTTTCTACATCAAGATCATTGGTTGGTCCATCCAATACCAGAAAATTAACCGGCCGGGTAAACAATCTTGCCAGGATGATCCTGTTACATTCCCCACCTGATAGAGCTTTCACCTTTATCATGGCACGCTTAGGACTAAACAGAAAGCCCTTCAGGTAGCCAATAACATGCTTTTCTTTTCCATTAATTTTTTAATGTACTCAGAACCGTCTCCAATAATATCAACAACAGTCTTTTCAGGGTCGAGTCTCCCTATGCTGATCAAAATAGTCGATCTCCAGTTAGTATCTAACTTGACAGATCCCTGCTCTGATACAAGCTCCTCTAGTAGAATACGTACTAAAGTACTCTTTCCAACTCCGTTATTATCTATTAAACCGATACGATCACCTCTTTGTATCTTCAGGAACAGTCCCTCAAATAAAGCCTGTTCTCAAAAACCATGGGTAATGTGCGTGTCTCTATTACCTTGCGGCCGGAGCGTTCTGCATCCTGTATATAAATACGTGTCTTGCTATCGGGCTTGATTCGCTACGCGTATAGCTCGCGCATGGCTTGCAATGTGTGAACTCTACCCTCATTGCGTGTACGCTGCGCCTTAATCCCCTGTCGGATCCATGCCTTCTCCTTTTCTAACTGTTGATCAAACAAGGCATTATTTCGCTGCTCTTCTTATTACAGGACAGGAGCTTTTCTTTTTCATCAAGAAATTTTTTATAGTTACCTGACCAGGAAGTTAACTTACCCCGATCAAGCTCCAGTATCCGCGTTGCCAGGTGTTGTAGAAATGCACGGTCATGGGTGACAAATAGGGCACTGCCGGTACGGTAAAGGTTTAGACCTTATCTTCCAGCCAGCGAATAGTACTTAGATCCAAATGATTAGTCGGTTCATCCAGTAGTAACAATTCCGGTTTACTAACAAGCGTTTTGGCCAGCGCTACACGACGCTGTCCTCGCCTGACAACTTACCTAGTTTTCGTTCAACTGGCAAATCAAGTTCCGTCAAGATCTTCTCAACCTGAATATCCAGTTCCCATCCACCATGAACATCAATGCGGTTATACAATTCTTCTAGTTCTTTCAGACCTCCCTTATCTATTGCTTGATGAGAACGATGATGATATTCGTCAACTAAACGTTTTACTCCAGACAAACCAGAGGCAACACACTCATAAACAGTTTCGCCATGCTGAGAAGGCAGAGTCTGCTGTAATTGGTTGATAGATATATTGAGCAGGAACAACAACCTCTCCACTATCCGCATGAAGCTCTCCAGTGATGATCTTGAAAATAGTGGTTTTGCCCACACCATTCCTGTCGATTAAGCAAACCCGCCCACCGGTATCAAGAGAAAAACTGGCCTCTCTCTAGTGTACGTTGCTCACCAAATTCGAGGGAGATTTTGTCAAAACTTATCAGGGTAAATTACTTCGCAAATAAAAAAATAGTATAGGTTAACTTGAAGCCGACGTGAGGGCTAATAGTGAGCCTTGAAATAATAACCAAGTAAAACAGTCAAATATATATTTGACTGTTTTACTTGGTTATGTAATCTTTGCTGTCCTGTTTGGAGAAGGCTGTTACCCGCCTGTCGCCACTGAGCTGCAATAATATGGAGCGG
>Ga0056106_100063_pt1 | contig 19652 bp, 26 predicted proteins | sample WorMetcrassitun1_FD_77012 | JGI IMG/M metagenome (GOLD analysis project Ga0056106, IMG submission 77012) | Marine gutless worms symbiont microbial communities from Max Planck institute for Marine Microbiology, Germany - Olavius crassitunicatus.1 ... | reverse complement strand
TTGCAGCAATTCATTGACACAGAATCGCAATTCGAATACTGTTGGCCTGATCCCCTGTAGCTCAGTTGGAAGAGCGGGTGGCTGTTAACCACTAGGTCGGCAGTTCGAGTCTGTCCGGGGGAGGCGATCCTGGAGGAGCTCAGTCGATTCCTCACCCTGGCTTCCAGAGTCATCGACCAGGCCCATCGCAGGATCGTGCTGGGAGAGAAAGTGCCCAACGACGACAAGCTCTTCAGCATCTTCGAGGAGCACACGGAGCTGCTGGTGCGCGGCAAGGCCGGAAAGAACGTCGAATTCGGCCACATGGTGCTCATCGGTCAGGTCGACAACAAGCTGATCTCCCGCTACGAGATCTTCGACAAAAAGCCCGTCGAGCATGAGCTTCTCACCCCGGCGCTCAAGGCACACGAAAAGACCTTCGGAACCCTGCCCTCCAGGTTGGCGGCGGACAAGGGGTTCTACGAAAACATGGACGGCGTCAGGGACCTCGAGCAGAAGATCCCGACGGTCGCCATCGCCAAGAAGGGCAACCGAACCGCGGAGGAGACTGCGCGAGAGCACTCCCCGGAGTTTCGCGCTGGGCAGCGCTTCCGTGCTGGGGTCGAGGGGACCATCTCCTTCCTGAAGCGGGTCCTCGGCATAGCCCGAGTTCTGCGCAAAGGCTGGAAGCACTTCGTGGCCGAAATCGGCGCTGCCGTCTTCGCACACAACCTGCTCATTCTCGCTCGGCTCTGAGCATCGGCGCTGCAGACAAGCACTGAGTTGCCTCGAGCCGCAGGCTCGGGCACCGCTGTGCCTCACTGTTTTGACGCGATGGCGATTCGACAGCGTTTTCTGCGAATTCGACCTCAACAGCACGTCTCTCACCCGACTACGCTCTGAGCGGCTCGCGGAGGCTGGGACTCCGCAGCCCCGATGGGAGGCGAAACCGCCTCCAGGCAACAGGATCTAGTTAGGAGGTCACATGGCGAACCGAAAAATGCACATGATTGTTGGGGCTGCCGCTGGTGGTGCCAGCGCTTGCGTTCTCGCCCGTGACCAAGAGCCGGCCCATCAGCTCGTAGAAACTCTTGGCGGCGTGCTCGCGGGCACCTTGGCCGGGAGACTCCCCGACATCATCGAGCCCCCCGCAGCCGCCATCGAGGAGATGGTCGTCAAGGAACTCCGCCAGGCCACCGCCGACGGCACCTTGGCCGACGACGTTCTGACCAGGGTCAAGACCGGGGCCGACGCCCGTCGCCGCGAACTGGCCAAGGAGCGCGCCGCGCTGCCGAAGGCGATCGCCGAGCTGGCCACCGAGGGCCAGGCGCTCGTCCGCAAGGTCCAGGAGACCACGGGCCCCGCCACGCACCTGCTTGACCTGCGCCTGCAGGAGGTCGGCGCCGAGCTCGCCCGCCGCGAGCAGCGCCTCGCCGCGGTCGAGCAGCAGCTCGAGGCCCTGGATGAGGCCGTCACCGAAGCGGAGTGGGTGGCCCCGGTCCTGCGGGACTTCGACGCCCTGTGGGAGGTCATGAGCCCGACCAACCGCTACCGCCTCGTCCACGCCCTCGTCGCCGAGGTCGTGGTCAACGAGGCAACGGGGAAGGCCGAGATCACCCTCGCCGATCTCGGCGCCGAGGTGGGCCCAGGCTCGGAGACGGCCGCCGGGCCGGCCGCGGCCGCGACGTCGAAGCCCGACGCCGAGGCGAGCCGCACAGCGGAGGCGTCGCCATGACCGCCCCGAAGGACTGGGGCGCCGACCTCCATCCACCAGCTCCCTCCGAGGGCCGCGTCCTCACGGTCTCGTTGCACCGGGTCCGGCACGGTCGGGCCATCGCCTTCGAGTCCGAGGAGCCGAAGTCCGAGCCGCCGCCGAAGCCCCGCCCGTCCCGCGCTGCCCAGATGCTCGCCCTCGCGCACGAGTTCCAGCGGCTCATCGACGAGGGCGAGGTGGCCGACCGCGCCACCCTCGCCGCCCAGGTCGGTCTCACTCGCGCCCGTCTCACCCAGATCCTCGACTTGCTCCTGCTCGCGCCGGACATTCAGGAGGCCGTTCTTCTCGGCGAGGCAACTCCGGCCACCGAACGACGACTTCGGGACGTAGCGCGGTTCCTGGCTTGGGGGCGCCAACGCCAGGCCCTGTCTTGATGACGCAATAGCGGGAGTCGAGTTCGCCCGCCCGCTCAAAGTACGGGTTGACGGACTGGTACAGGTTGATCCATAATGCCACGGAGTGCTTCGACGTGGAGGAAGCTGGCCTTGCCGACCGAAGACCCAAGGGATGAATGGATGACGCTCGGGGAGATCGCCGCCCACCTCAAGCTGAGCCGCTCGAAGATCTATGAGATGGCCCGGCAAGGCACGATCCCGTGTTCCAACGTGGCGGGTCGCTGGCGGTTCCTCCGTTCGGAGGTCGATGATTGGATGATCAGGCAGCGACCTTCGAGTGCCTCAGAGCCCAACGAGGAAGCCCCCGAATAGCCTGGGGATACCGGAGGACCACCCGTGCAAGAGCAGATTGTTCAAGATATCGACTTCGGCAAACTCGGGGGAATCGTCCCTGTAGTGGTGCAGGACGCCAAGTCGCGGCAAGTGCTGATGGTCGCCTTCATGAACGAGGAGGCATTCTCGCGAACGGTTGGCTCCGGATTCATGTGGTACTTCAGTCGAAAGCGGAAGACTCTCTGGAAGAAGGGAGAGCAGTCTGGACACGTACAGATAGTGAAGGCGATCTACCTCGACTGCGACAATGATACGATCTTGGCCGAGGTCGAGCAGGTGGGCGGTGCCTGCGATCTCGGCTATCGCTCGTGCTTCGACAAGAAGTGGCATGACGATAGCTTCGTAGTCGATGGCGGTGCAGCACAAGTTTTCGATCCCTCAGCGGCCTACGCTGCCTACGCCGAAGACATCAGGCTTGCGGTTCCAACCGGCTCTCTGGAGCGATGCACCCGTGAACTCCTCGGTTTCGCCCTGGAGAACGGAACGTCAACGGACGGCGAGTTTTTTCGAGGCGCGTTGCCCGCTCACAGCGGTACCGCTGTATTCTTCGGCCACAATCCGCGGGACATTCCCGCGCTGATCGCATCTGGCGAGTACGACGCGGGGATAACCGGTTTCGATATCGCGCTTGAAGCCGGTACGTCGGTGGTGCCGATCGCGAACCTCGGCTACAACAAGAGGGGACAGGGTGCTGCGCTCTGGGCCGTCGCCGTCCCCGATTCCTCGCCAGCGACCCGCATTCACGACCTTGAAGGCGCTACTGTGGTTTCCGATCTCACCGCCGTGACGGCCGAGTTCTTCCGCCGCCACGGCCTCTCCATAACCGTACGACCACGGCCAGACGGCGATCATGCCGAGTTCTTTGTTGGTGACCCTGTCGTCGAGCTCATCGAGACCGGTGCCACGTTGCAGCGCTTTTCATACCGGCCGCTCGCGAGGGTCCTCGTCACGCACGCGGTCATTATCGCCCACCCCGCTTCATATGGTTACACTTGGAAGCGACGGAGGATCGAGGCGATCGCGACGGCCTTCCAGGAGTCCGTGTCTCGACTTCCAGTGGCCGACTGCCAACTCTTCCCGTTCCCCGACGAACCACCTCCCGATGACGCTGCCGTCATGGCCTGGGAAGCTCATAGGCGAGCCTGGTTCACCCGCTACGGCGGCGGTGAGTCCTAGGCGATGCCGACGAACCCCGTCCAGACGACGCGCGTAACACCGCAGCTTCGGATTGCGGTGACCCCCGTCTGTAACCTCCACTGCTTTTTCTGTCGCCCTGAGGGGGAGGGTATCCCTGGGAACGCTTCAGAGGTAATGGGGCGCGCTGAGATCGCCTTCTTGGTGTCGGTGGCTGCAGAAGTCGGGTTCACCAACGTGAAATTCACCGGTGGAGAGCCTTTGCTGCGCAAGGACATGATCGATGTCGTTTCGGACACCGCGCAATGCGCTGGCGTCACCGACGTGCAGATGGTCACGAACGGAACGCTCCTGGAACAACATGCATCTGATCTCCGCAACGCCGGGCTTTCCAGCCTTACTATCAGTCTAGATGCCGCGACCCCAGAGACATTCCAGGTGGTTCGCGGAGGTGATCTTGTTCCTGTTCTGCGAGGTCTCGAGGCTGCGCGTGCCGCGGGGTTGGAGGTGCGTATCAACGCTGTCATAAGCCGTCGCAACGTACACGAAATCCCAGGCTTGATTGCCGTGGCGCGGAGTCATGGTACTAGCCTGAAACTGCTCGACCTTGTGAACCTCACAGCGCCCGAAGGCAATGGGGCGTGGTTAGAGGAGTTCGTACCGTTCACCGAAGTACGGCGGCTATTGGAGGATATCGGTGCCAGCTACGAGGGCTTGGAGCCCACCCCGGGCGGGGTGGGGGCGCCATTGCTTAGGTTCCGAACCCTCGATGGGGTACAAGTCGTCATCAAGGACTCGCTGTTCGGCCTCTACTTCAGCCCATCTTGTCAGAGTTGCACGAAGTACCCGTGTCAAGACGCAATCATTTCTCTTCGAGTTACGCACGACGGTTGCCTCAAGAAGTGCCTTTCCCGCGATGATAACCTGGTTCCAGTACTCGGTTTTTTAGTGAGCAGGGACCACGAAAGCGCGCGCAGTGCTTTTCAGGATCTTTTTGCGGACATGGCGGCTAGTGAGTTCACTGAGGGAGTCTGGCAACCTCCCACCGCCGGCAGGAGCGGGCAATGAAGTACGCTATCCTGTACCATCCGCGGACGTATCATGAGGAGAACTACCGTTACTACTACGTGCCGTACTCGATTCTGAGTATCGCTGCAGCTCTGGATGATTTGACCGCCTGTCGGCTCTATGACAATAACGTGTTTCGTCATGAGGACCCGCGGCAGTTGGACCTACCGGATCCCGCTGACTGGGCTTCTGTATGGGTCTCGGCGATGATCGGGATGCAGGTCATCGACGGGCTGCGGTTCTCCGACTACGTCAAGTCCGTGCGTCCTGACTGCCCCGTGGTGTGGGGCGGAGCGTGTCCAACCCTGCTGCCTGAGTTGGTGGTTGGGCATCCGTCCGTAGACTTCGTAGTCATCGGCCAAGGCGAGATTACGGCAAGGGAACTTTGGACTACCTACAGTGCCGGCGGAGCCTGTGACGCGATCCCGGGTGTGGCCACCGATTCAGGGGGCACTTTCTTTCGCGCCCCGTCACGCAACATCGTAGACCTCAACAACCTTCCGCCATACCGACACCATTTCGGGAAGATTGGAGTGGCCCAGTACGTGCGTCCTGATGAGCACATTGCGGAACGGACCGTCAACTATCACTCAAGCCAAGGGTGCCCCTTCAGTTGTGGCTTCTGCTGCGAACCCGTCCTCTGGTCCAAGAGATGGACCGGCCTGGGGGCGCAGCGGATTGTCGATGACCTCACCTACCTCGTCGATGAATACGGAGTGAATGGTATAAAATTCCACGATTCTGAGTTCTTCATCGAGAAGGACCGAGTCCTGGAGTTTGCGGACAGGTTAGTCCGGGATGAACCTCGAATTCGCTGGGGTGCGTCAGTACACCCCAGGAACGTCTTGCGGTTCTCGGAAAGCGACCTCCAGTTGCTCAAAACAAGTGGTGTGTCGCGGCTTCTCGTGGGCGCCGAGACAGCGAATCAGTCAGAGTTGCGTTTGATCAACAAGCGCATTGACCGTGATACAGTTCGACGGGTCGCACGAATCTGTGGGCAGCTTGAGGTATCCGCGAGCTTTACCTTCGTGACCGGATACCCGGGTTCGCCTCTGGAACGAATTGACGAAACGCTTGAGTTCGCAGAGGAGCTAACAGATGTCTCGCCGCTCCACGAAGCAAAGGTGCATTTCTATGGCCCATACCCCGGGACGCCACTGTACTCCACGGCGTTAGCAGCAGGCTTCCGCCCACCGCAGACGCTCTCGGAATGGGCCCACTACGACTACTACAATGTGAATACGCCTTGGGTTCCGCCAGAGTATTTCACTCGGGTCAGGACCTTCAACGAATCTCATTACCCTTACCTCTTGGCAGACGAGAGGAACTAACAGCATCGATTCCGTCCGCAGCGGCGGCAGATGCGAAGAAGGAGAAAGCCAATGGCAACCAAGTCGGGAATCAGTTTCGTCGTGCTGTACGTCTCGGACATCAACGCCTCGAAGGAGTTCTACGAAAAGTTGGGATTCGAAGTGAAGCAGAGCGAGGAGGGCTACGTCGAATTCGCGACGTCCGGTGTTCCGCTGGCGTTGATGTCGATGGACGCGGCGACCGACCTCACGGGGCAACGACCCAAGAGCGGAGACGCGCCCCGGTTCTCGCTCTCGCTGGGCGAGGTGCCGGACATCGACAAGACCTATCAGGAGCTGAAGTCGACCGGCGTCCGTTTCCTGAAGGAGCCGGTCACGCAGGACTGGGGTCAGCGCACCGCTCACTTCATGGACCCGGACGGCAACCTGTGGGAGGTGTTCACCTGGGTGAAGAAGGACTAGCACTGCGCCACGTTCCGGGCGACACGGGGTCGGGGCTGAACGCTGGGTTTGGCTCGGGGTTGGTGCGCCTGGGCCGGCTGCAAGAGGGGCGTTCCTGGCGTCTCCTTGCGGCCGGTCTTGGCGTGTTGCCGGAACACAGAGCCCCATCTTGCGGCCACTCCGGAACGGGTCGTGCGCGGCGGCGCGCGGACCCACGCCCATCGTCGCCCGAGCGTCGAACGGTGTTCATCAATGCGAAGGGGTCGCAATGTTCGGTTCGTTCCCCACCGCACTCGACCCCACCAGCGCTCCGTCCAGACGGGGCTTTCGGTCAATGGGTAGCGGTGGCCGGCGGCGGCTCCGGCCATCGGCGATACAGAGGCAGCCGATGCGACGCACGGAAACGGCTGGCGGTCGGCAGAAGCGACGTTGCGTCCGCCGAACGCGCGCCCAGAAGTCCCGTTGCCCTCTTCACCTCGAACACCGGCGAGCTGGTGCCGCCCTTTGGCCAAGTTGTTATGGGGACTGAAGCATGATGGGAGGTTCGCGGGTCCTGGTTGTTGGGCTGGTAACAAGGGACCACCTTGTGTTCCTTGATTCCGCCGGCAGCTCCGTGGAGTTGTATTCTGGCTACGGAGGCGTTCTGCATGCTGTGGCGGCATGCGCGCGAAACGGTGTCCCCGTAGCTCTTGTATCGCATCTCGACGCCGCGGCCGCGTCGGCCGTGCAGACCTCGATAGATGGAGGTTTGGTGGACCTTTCTGCAACGATACTCTCTGGGAATGCACCACCGAGGGTATCTCTCTTCTGGGCGCCCGACGCCCTAGAGCCCGTTGAGCAGACCGTAACAAACGGTGCTTCGATCCCAGATGACCATTTGCTTTCCGTCGTCCGGCAACAGGATGCTAGTTGTCTATACGCCAACTTCACCGTGGGCCATGATCTAGATCGTGCAGCGCGCTTGAGGAGGCCGCTGCGAACGGCCTCAAGATCTACCTCGACCCTCACATGCTCCTATACGCGATGGACGCAGTCGGCGCTCGGTTTCTGGACCCGCCGCACGACTGGCTAGATTGGCTTGCGACTGCGGATGTGCTTCAACTCAATGCTGTCGAGTACGGTAGCCTGTGCTCATGCGCTGGATTTCCGACCGAGCCTTTCGAGGCGGGATGCTCGGAGCTTCTGTCGATACTCCGGGGACATGGAAAGGGTCGTCCTTGGGCGATCATTCGCACATCACGGGAGCGTGTTGCTGTGGGCTATCGAAAGGATGAACAGCTCCGTTTCGAGGTCCGCGACATTGCTCCAACGCCCGTGCGGCACTGTGCCTACACCATTGGATGCGGGGACGCGTTTGGCGCGGGCGTATTCTCGTGCCTGAGACGAAACTGGGGTCCGGATGGCCTCGTCGAGGGGCTCGCTGTCGGCATTCGATGGGCTGCTGAGGCCACCGCTGTTCTGGGTGTACCGCAGGCTACGGGAGCGGCTCAATGATTGTCGACCAACCCCATCAAACCGGCTGCAAGTACCTCGTGATTGGCGCATCCGGCCTTCTTGGCGGCCATCTGATGGCGGAACTATCGCGTTCGACGAGCGTCCGCGGCACCTACCATCGACGGTCTGTTCCAGGTTGCCTTTCATGCGACCTCGCCGAACCAAACGCTGTGCGCACCGCGCTTCGGGCCGCCTCTGCGGATGTGATCATTCATGTCGGTGGGATGACGCGACCCGACGATTGCGAGACAAATAGGGCGGCGGCAAGCCGAGTCAACGTCGAAGGGATGCGGTCTCTTATTGACTACGCTGAAGACGCCAAGATGATCTTCTTTTCGACTGACTACGTGTTCGATGGCGCACGGGGTGGGTACGGGGAGGATGATCAACCGTCCCCAATCAACCACTACGGCCGCACCAAACTCGCCGCCGAGCGCCTGCTCCTCGACAACCGGCCCGATAGTCTCGTTGTGCGGGTTTCTGGCCTTTTTGGTACCCGCACTTGGTACGAAGAGTTCATGGGGTCGTTCGGGCGCGAAAACGAACTTCGCGCCTCTGCGCAGCACTCCTCATCCCACACATACATCTACGACATCTCCAGGCACTTGCCATCTCTTCTGGGCATGTCAGGCGTTGTGCATTTCGTGGGTCCAAGCGTCTACTCCCGGGCCGAGTTTGCCTCCGTGGTGGTTCGTTCCCTATCGATCACTGCTGAGGTCGTCGCGGTTACGGGTGACGCGGCCTATCGGACGACGCCTCGCCCGCGCGACAGTTCTCTCCTATCATCTCGTCTCACGCTGCCCATGACATCAGTCCCGACGGGCCTGAGCGAACTGAAACAGACGCTGGCGGCTACTAGCACTGCGAGGTTCCCATGACAACTCCATCGAAAACTGAGCGACCTACGGCACTTTCGCTGCGTGCAGAACTTGAGATCGGCGCGACCGCTCCCTTCCACTTTGTGGGCACGGTATCAAAACCCTCCCATTTTCCGTCATCCGACATTGCTTTCGACGGAACCACATACTGGCAGACGATGCGGTTTCGCTCGAGGGTTGTCGGCCTTCGGATGCGTGAAGCGGGCGACAAAGGGGCTCCAAGTGTTAGTGTCTCCGTCTTCGCTGCCAGGAAGCTATCACCTACCTTTCTGTCCAAGTTGGAGCAAGAAATCGCATCTCGCTTCGACCTTCGAGCAGACCTGTCTGGTTTTGAGAGCATTTGCAGGAGCGACCAAGTTCTAGACCCTGTGTGGAAACGCTGGAGGGGCATGCGAGCGAGCGTCGCCATGTCTCTCTACGAGTTCCTAATCATTGCCACCGTGCTGCAGAACGCCACCGTTAGACGCTCCGTCCAGATGCTCGAAGCGCTCTTTCGCCGATTCGGAAGCCGCGTCGTTTTTGACGGCCATACGCTCGGCGCGTTTTGGGCGCCTGAAGCGGTGGACTCCGCCGACGAACTCGAACTCCGTGAGATCAAACTCGGCTACCGAGCGAAGACCATCAAACGGCAGACCGATGAATTCGTCAGTGGCAGCCTCGACGAACCGCAACTCCGTGCCCTGCCATCACCTAAGTTGCGGTCGATGCTCTTGGCCGTATACGGGATTGGGCCCGCGTCGGTCGGCTATCTGATGTTCGAAGTGTTCAAGCGCTACGACTCGTTCGTGCACATCTCTCCGTGGGAACAGAAGATCTTCTCACGACTGCTGTACGATCAGGAACTCGTAGATGTGGAGAGGATACTCGCGGACCTCGAAAGGAGGTGGGGGCCCTGGCGAGCTCTTGCAGCTCATTACCTCTTCGAGGATCTATTCTGGCGCCATGAGCGCCGAGCGATTCCGTGGTTGACCCCTCTCATTCGGCTTTGATCCAGGAGGAGAAGGGATGTTCATATGGCGACGGTATCCAATATTGCCAGGAGCCGGCATAGTCGTTGGCGGGTTGGGCGGCCATGTATAACCACCGAGGCGTCGCTGAGACGTATGACGAGAACCGTTTCTGGCCCTACGATGACCCAGTTGATCGCGTTTCGCGGCTTGCACGAGCACTACGCGTGCGGGAGAACAGAACTCTCCTCGACGTCGGCTGTGGCACTGGGTACTACCTAACAGGATTGATGACCGAGACCGGGTGTTGCGGCGTGGGTGTTGACCCGTCGGAAGCCATGGTGAATGTGGCTCGGCGGCGGGCAGCCGGTCTGGACGTCCGTGTTGGGTCTGCAGAGCAACTTCCGCTCTCTGATGGAACTGTCGACGCAGTGCTCTGTCACCATGCGGCGCATCATTTCGGCGATGTCCCACGTTTCCTTCGCGAGGCGAGGCGAGTTCTCAATGCGGGAGGGCGTATTGCAGTGGTGACTGTGTCTCATGAGCAAATGCGAGCACACCCGCTTTATCGCTTTTTCCCGGAGATACTGACGCTCGATTGCACACGAATACCGGACACCAGCCAGCTGCGGCAGTGGATGGAAGAGGCCGGTTTCGCTCGGGTTGACGTGCAGGGCGTGGACAGGTCCTGCGTCGGCCTGTGCTGGGATACCGTGCTCCGGTTCGTCGAGCGGAAGTTCATGTCGCCAATGCGCTTGTTACCTGCTGACGAGTTCGAGAGGGCAAGCCGCGCCTTCGAACACCGTGTGCGAGCGAGTGGGCTAGATGAATGTCCCGCTGAGAGCTACTCGGTCACTTCGGGGACTGCGGAATGATTGGAGGAGCGTGAGCGTGAGGAACACTGTTCTCCAAGTTTGCCTCTACGCGTTGGTTGCTGCGACATCGATGGCGATAGGCCGCCTGATTCCCGACGTGGGATTTGGCGGTGCGGCTTTGGCGATAGCGGCTTCAGTGCTGGTTGTTGTGGCTGTTGTGGTGGGCGTCTCGCTGGCGAAGGAGAAAAGAGTAGAGGAACTCATGAGACGTCTGGTCGCCGATGTCCGTGCCGAGCTCATCGGAGTGCTGGAGAGATACCGGCTCCAACTCGCCGAAGGGTTTGGAAGCGAGGTGATGAACACTGAAGCAGTTGTGGCCTTCGAGGAGTCATGCGGGCCTGTCCACGTGTACATTGTCACGACGAACATGGAGCGAGATCGGCCAGGTGAGCCAGTCTTCGACGTGGTTATGAAGAACGTCGATAGGGGCGTTCGGTACACCTACGTGTGTGTGGCAAGTCCAGAGACACGCGCCAAGGTCGCTGATGTTCGGAAGTTCCTCGGAGATAGCGCATCTTCGGTGGGCTTCGTTCTTGTGGACCGCGGAGGACTCGAGGGTATTACGGAGGCCGATCTTGTCGTCTATGAGTTTGACCACACCGAAGCCGTGGTGATTATCGCGGTCCCGGTCCGGGATAGGCCGGACCAGTACGTGTGGATAAGACTGCATCGGGACTTCGCCTATCGCGTGGCTGGCAGGGTGCGCGATGTGGTTCGAGCTACCGCGGCGGAGGCATGATGACTGCGTTGCAGGTGACGGGGAGGATGACGGTACGGAACGCGTCTCAAGAAGTATGCAGACGCCAACTGTGGCTTGCTGTCGGCGCACGTGCCAGAGGAGGGCGTTGTGAGTTCCAAGTATGACCCGAGGCTGCGTGGGTGGCTAGCGAGTGTTCAGTTGTCGGTTGATGATGCCGAAGCATTGCTGCGCGTCCCGGACGCCGTCCTTGAGGCGTTCTCCAAGGAAGTGCTAGGGGAACGCGTACCGGCTGGGATCAACACGTGGTATCCAGAGAAGAAGGCGAGCGGTTGGCTAGGGTTGTACCCAGTTGGAAACACGGGCTACTCAACGCTTGCTGCGCACCATATGATGTTGTCCGACGCAGTGAGAATGGACGCGTTTGCGAAGGCCATCGCTTCCCGTGTTCGTCCGGGGGACGTGTCGCCGATGTTGGGACGGGCACTGGAGTGCTCTCGTTGATGGCATGGGCGGCCGGCGCCAACCGTGTCTTCGCGATCGAGCGGGACAAGGTTGCCGAGTTGGCTACAGCAATCATGCGTGAGAACCGGTGCTCTGAGGTTGTTACAGTACTCGGGGATGATGCCGCTCGGGTGGAGCTGCCTGAACCGGTCGACGTTCTTGTGTCAGAGTGCATCGGGTCCGGTGGGCTTGGGACAACTCAGATCGGCGCCGTCTTGGAGACACGAAAACGGTGTGTGCGGCCTGGGGGGATCGTAATTCCGAAGTCGACCACTGTCGTGATGGCGCCGGTCGAATCTGTGCTCACGGAACTATACCTGAAGTTCTGGCGATCGAGGCCGGGAGGCTTCGCCTATGACCCAGCCGAGATCTGGGCTCGCGACCAGATGTACACGGTGGTCCTCAGGCCCGAGGAATTGATGGGTCCGCCACAAGACCTATTCACGCTACGGTACGATTTGGCTGAAGAGTACCATGGCTTCTCTATCGAGCACACCGTGCCTCTCACACGGCGAGGGACGGTTCATGGCATTGGTGTGTGGTTCCGGTGCCAGCTGACCGATGAGGTGGCGCTCGATACGTCGCCAGGCGAGCCGCTAACGCACTGGTATCAGTGCTACCTACCGCTTCGCGAGGGGATACGTGTCGATGCGGGAGATTCGCTAGTCGTGTCAGTCGGCCATCGGTACTGCAGTGAGGAGAGCGTATGGGATTGGACGGTTCGCAGCAATAGCGCCTCTACAAAACCTGGGCGACAGACCACATTGATGTCGGTCTCGAAGATGTCCGCCGGAACCGCGGGACGCCCCGAGTCTGAGAACACCGGAGTAGGAGTGGTGGCCAGTCTCCTGGAAACAATCCGTCAGCGCGTCGATGGCGAGGCAACTTCTTCGTATACGCGCTGGTTGCTTGACGGTGGCGTAGACCGCTATGGAGCCAAGGTTCTGGAGGAGGCAAACGAACTCGTTCGGGCTGCATCCGCCGAAGGGAGGGACCGGACGGTCGAGGAGGCGGCGGACTTGGTCTACCACCTCTTCGTTCTGCTTCGCGGGCAGGGAATCGAGCTTGAGGATGTCACGAATGAACTTGGGCGTCGGAGGCGGTAGGTGGGCAAGTGGGTGCCGGATTTCCCGATTTGTGGACCTCCTGACGTTTCCGTAGGTCGAGTCGAGCGCCGTCGCAGCGGAAGCACGGGACGCAAGCCGGGAGGATCTCGGCGCGCTGGTCAGCCGTCGCCCGGCCTGCGGGCAGTGTGGCCAACCCGAGGGAGGGGTTTTCCAAGCGACCGTTGGAAACTATCCACCGAACTGCGGTGTCCCCCCTCGCAGATCCGGGTTCAGCCGGAGGACGGCAAGTTCGCCGGTGGACCCCGTTCTGGCTCCGCACGCAACGGCCTCCCCGAACCCCCCGTGAACGTTCAATATCTCCGTGGAGAACACGTTCGCTATCTGTGGCTTGGCCGGAGAGCTTGTTGGTCTGGCTCGGCCCATGCCGAGATGCGCATTCCGTTGAGCTCGGACTCGTATTGGTCGATGCACTCAAAGATACCTTCAATGAGCTGACCCATGGGATCGTCGTTTAGGTCTTGGCTGACTGAAATCACTTTGACTCCCTTTCTGCGTAGTTTTTCTTTCACTACCCGCGCTTGTGTGGCATTTCGCGTAAACCGCGATGTGTGATGGACGATGATGACACCGATATTGCTACCCGGCTTCAGCACATCCTCGAGCATTTGGTGAAAGGCTTTGCGCTTCAAATCAGTGCCTGATCGCCCTGGCTCCAGATATTCCCGATCAATGAACTTGCCGTATCGCTTGGCATATACCGCTACAGATTCACGCTGTGCGGGTATGGACAAATCTTTCTCTGCCTGCTCGGCCGTGCTGACCCGCAGGTAGCTCACCCAGGTGTCGCGGTTACCTGCCATCATCTTCTACTCCAGTTTCGAAATGGATACGGCGATATCCGACATCTTTGACGGCTGCCAAAATGGGACCGAGCAGATCGATCTCCCACGGAAGAATAGCTCCAGGCATTCCCCAAACGCCGTTTACTTTCAGTGCCGGTTTGGTCACGCGCCGCGTTCGTTTTTTCTTTGATTCTGTCATCGAAATACTCCTTTTTCTTTGTTTTCGACTACTTACTCGTAAAACGCGGTCCTGTTCGTCGAACTGGGACTCGGCACTTAGATCACTGGTCTTTTCTCACTGATACAAAGCATCCATCCTGCCAGGAGGGGACACGAGAAAAATCAGGGAGTCCCATTTTTATCTTCGAGGTCGTTCTGGATCTTCACTCTTCATGCACTTTTTTAAGTTCGTGAAAAGATCGACCGACTAGGCGAGACAGATTACGTTTCAGTGCTTTGGATGAAAGAGAAATTGCTAGTCGCAGTCATTTCGTGCAATCTCGATATTATGTCCATTTTTGACAATACATCAGGATTCAACCCTGCCCCGTGGCTACAGGAAAAAACGCTGATATCGCTCCAGACGGCTGTTCAGCTCATCGATTTGGCCAACGAACCGGACACGACTCCCTGGTATCGAAGAAAGCTACTAGAAATCGGCGAGCGGCTAATCGGTCGCCTCGTTCCCATTGTAGCGCTGGTTCACGATGCCGGAGAGGAGGCCGTCTCATCAGATGTTTGGAGACCTATACTGCGTGGGGGCAGCTTTGCCCTCGGTCGTTGGTGCAAGACGTTTGGCGTTGCCGATCCGAACGAAGTAGCCTTCGCCGCAATCAAAGAACCTGTGTCCGATGAAGAAGCGAATGAAAAAGCGGAAGAGATCGTCCAGGAACCCTTCGAAGGAGATGAGATCGCATGCAATATGCGAAAGCTCGAAATTTACGGAGCGATGATGAATCGGCTGCTCTACGACAAGCTGACACGTAATGCTCAAAGGCTTCTTCTCTGGCTACTCAAAAACCTATGGCTATCTGAGTTTCCAGATGTTGTGTATGTCTCCCGAAAATTCCTCCCGACGGATGTCAATCTTTCAATCGATGAAACGAAAAACGCGTATCGAGAGCTGCATGAAAGAGAACTCATTGAGCGGATCGAGAGCCTTGCCAAGGAGAAGTCTGACGGGCTACCGTTACGTCTGGTTGTCCAGGGTGTCAATGACAGCCGACATCCAACACCATTTCGTGAAGAGCAATTCGGTTTTCCAGGGGCTCGGATTGCTGGTAAACTAACCATTGGAAATATTGTTACGATTTCGCTGACTGGAACGCTTTTGAGGGCTGGAAAGCAGTGGTTCAGCGAGAAACGAAATATTCAAGAGTTACGCGAATACCTACAGCAACAGTTGGGAAAGGATCGAGTCTACATCAACTCAGCAGAAATCAAGATTAAGGACGACAAGCCAATAGTTTTCATTAACCTACGTCACGCAATGGATGACAACGACACTGATCTCCACAAAACGATCAGGTCGACTGTTGAAGAGTGGCTAAGAGATCAATTGGTGAAATGAATCGATCTCTTCGGTTGATCTACGTATCGTTTTCTTGAAGCACCCTATGCACGGGCCTGTCGAAAATTCTGTGTAAACGGCTTTAAGGTTTAACAATCGGGTGAGACCTCTAACATGGAGGAGGAGCCCATGGCTGATATTCCCAAGAAGGTAATAGACCAACTACTGGCAAACTATGATGGCCCCAAGGACCTGCTGGGTCTCGACGGTCTGCTCAAGCAGCTCAGCGCTGCCCTGGTCGAGCGCGCGATGGAGGCCGAGGTTACCGAGCACCTCGGCTACGACAAGCATGACCCCGCAGGCAGAGGGTCCGGCAACTCGCGCAACGGCAAGACCGGCAAAACTCTGAAGACCGACAGGGGCGATCTTTCGGTCAAGATTCCGCGGGATCGCAACGGCACTTTCGAGCCGGTGCTGGTGCCCAAGAACAAGACGCACTTCGATGGGTTCGACGATAAGATCCTGTCCATGTATGCGCGTGGCATGACGACCCGCGATATCCAGGGTCATTTGTACGATCTGTACGGCACCGAGGTTTCTGCGTCGTTGATCTCCCGGGTGACGGACGCGGTCATCGACGAGCTCAAGGAGTGGCAGAGCCGCACGTTGGATCCGGTCTGGCCCATCGTCTATCTGGACGCGCTGATGCTGAAGGTCCGCGACCAGGGCGTCGTTCGAAACAAGGCGGTCTACCTGGCCCTCGGGGTCAACATACTGGGCAAGAAGGAAGTGCTGGGCATCTGGCTCGAGGCCACCGAGGGGGCGAAGTTTTGGACGAAGGTGATCACCGAACTGAAAAACCGCGGCGTGGAGGACATGCTCATCGTCTGCTGCGACGGCTTGAAGGGCTTCCCGGACGCTATCGAGGCGGTCTTCCCCGAGACCGTGGTGCAGACCTGCATCGTGCACATGATCCGCAACTCCATGCGCTTCGTCTCCTGGAAGGACCGCAAGGCCGTCGTGAGTGACCTCAAGCCGGTCTACCAGGCTGCCACCGAAGCAGCGGCAGAGCAGGCCCTGGAGGCGTTTGAGGGCAAGTGGAACAACAGCTATCCAATGATCGCCAAATCTTGGCGCAGCAACTGGGAGCGCGTGACACCTTTCCTCGCGTTTCCAGCCGACATCCGCAAGGTCATCTATACGACGAACGCAATCGAGTCGCTCAACTCACAACTGCGCAAGGTAACGAAAAACCGGGGTCATTTCCCCAACGACGCTGCCGCGGTGAAGCTGCTGTACACGGCTTTGAAAAACGCGTCCAAGAAATGGACGATGCCGATAAGAAATTGGAACCGTGCACTGAATCAGTTTTCGGTGTATTTCGAGGGGAGGCTGCCCGTTTGATAATCCGGGAAGTCAGTTACACAGATTTCGCTACAGGCTCCTATGCACGGCTCTTTTTTACGGCGTTCATCTCTGCCCGCCTGCGTTTGAGCTCCTCCATGTTGTTTCTGGGAAGCATGTAGTCCGGTGGAGCAAGATCGATCGCGCGATTCAGGATCGCCTCTGACTCTTCCAAGTCTCCCGTTTCGAGCAAAGTGTAGCCGAGGTCATTGAGCCACTCGCTGTTTTCGGGCTCCAACTCCACGGCTCGCCTGGATGCAGCAAGGGATTCATCGGCCGATCCGAGTTTACCCAGGCAATAACCGACGGCGTTGTGATACCGCGCCACCTCGGGAGACGATTCCACTGCAGCCTTGTACAGGTCTAGCGCCGCCGGTATGTCATCTGTATCGAGAAGATAGTTCCCTGCCTTGTCGATAATAATACACAGGTCCTCGGTATCTTCGGGTAGTCTAGTCAGGCTGCGCAGAAGCTCGAGAGCCTCATTCTTTCGTCCCAGCTCATACTCCAGCGAGCCAACGGTGAGGATCGCTGGGGCGTAATTCGGGTCGATGGCGAGCGCCAGTACGTCGGCCCGCCATGGATCCTCGGAATCATTGCGGCCGAGCGCCACTCCGAACAACCTGTCTGCTGAGCCTTTGTGGTAGACGAATTCCGCTTCCGTTCGGCGGTCCTTTGGAGTTTTATTGGCGTACTCCCGACGTGCCTCGGATAGCTCCTTGTCCAATCGCAACAACTCACGAAACGGTTTTTCCTGGATAGTATAGCGGTGTGTCATACCTTTCCTCTCTAGAATGAAATACTACCGGTAACTATTCTGACGACAAACCTTTCCACGGCTCCCCCGGCAATCGTGAGATAATCTGCTCGTGAACCGACTGCCAGGCTTCCTGCACATCGTAATCCAGGCAAAATCTAACCAACGGATCCAGGTCGCCTAGAAACGCGGTATCCAGCATCTTCGACGCCATGTTTGCCTCGAATTGAGCTCGCGTTACGGAGGTTCCGACGAAATCCATATAGGCTGAAAAACTGGTGATCAGATCTTCTGCTTCAATGTCGCCGTGGGCAAGTGCGAGCCACAGGTCGAAGAGGTCCCTCCCTTTTTTTCGCTGATAGAGCGCGCGAAGTTTTGTGCCGAGTAGCTCCGAGAGGGCGTAGGTCGTCAGGTTCGCCGAACCCTCGAACCAACGGCTCTTCACTTGGAATTCCCGTTGAACAAATCCCTGGACCGCAAAGTGCTCTCTCGTGTTTATCTCAACTTTCAAGCGCATGTTGACGACCGGCTCGAACGTTGACTCGAAACGATAGAAAAGCGTGAAGCGACCTTTTCCCTGCTTCCAACTCGGTTTGCCCAACCATTGATCGAGGGCGGCGCGGATACCGTTTATCAATTCTCCGATGGGACCGGCTTCCCATTGCACGAGGTCGATATCCTCAGAATATCGTCCAGGCGGATGTAGGAAGAGTTTGTGTAGAGCTGTTCCACCTCGAAATGCTGCGTTCGCTGCCACCTCGGACCGTCTACGAGCGCCCGACTGAGGATGAGATCCTGTTCCACCTGGGCACTCTCTGGCCATGGGGCCACCTTGCGCCATGCGTTGATGTTCGCTCTTGGAATCATAAGTCCAGCTCGAGTTCTTCGTTCGGGATCATCCTGAAGCGCGCGTCCACGTCGTGGCTGTTTTTGGGCCGATCGCGCCGTAGCGGGATGATCGTGGTTCGTCTCTTGCTCAGCCACTTCGCCAACGGCTCGGCCAGATGCTCTTTTTCAATTGCTGAGAGCAAGAATCCAAGCCGCTGTGAATCGGAAAGCTTTCTGGCCTCAGCAGTAGATACGAGCTGCCCCGGACTGAGCTTGTCCGCGAGCTCTAAAAGCACTGTAGCAACGTTGCTCCAAAATCCAGCTTCTTGGGGGAATCGAACAAGGTCAAAGGCTATTGTTTCCGGGCTGCCAACTATCATGGAGCCGGTTTCAGTTTGAATTTCAACGGTTGCTGCGCGATCCACATGATGACTGCTGTAGATTTTTATTCTTGCCCGGCCTGCTGCCATGGAGGGCGTCGTCTTATCGGCAAACACTTGAAAGAGCATCGGCTGCTGATGCCCTGCACCGTGAAGGGCAGCAGCCGAAAGCAATCCCACATAGTACTTTCGGCCACAGTGTTCCATCAGGTCGTCGATAAACCACGATGGAGGTGGAGCGCCCGCGGCCCGGTGTTCAGGCGGCACGAAAACGTAGTACCCTCGCCAAGGCGTAACTATGCGTCCCTTCTTTTTGAGGCGCCTGAGCGCAGTCTGAACCGCCACAAAAGACGCACCAGAAGCCGCTTCAGCCTCCGCGCGTGTAAAGGTATATCGACCATCGGCGGGCAGCGTCTCGATCCATTCAGACAGGGTTGTTGTTTTACTCATTTCAGCACACTCGATTGTCAAAGTTAGCTTATAGTGCTAACTTTGGCAAGTGTATTTGTCGTATTCTTAAAGACCAGTCTCACGCCTACAATGATTGCACCCCACTTCAAAACTGCTCTGGAGGGTGTGCGAAGGAAACTTGGGCTCACAAATTGATCTAACCAAAAAAACGGAGAATTTCCTACTTGGGGTCCATAGTAGAAGCAGAAAACGCACAAATTCGCCAATCCACTGAAAACACTGAGGAATCGAAGTCAAATCGGTTCAAATCAAATTACTCTCAGACGAAAATCGGTTGGTAAAACCACTACTTTGGGGAGCGCCATTAAACTCAAGGCCCCGCGCACCGGCGATGGGGCTTTCGTCTTATCTTCTCTAGTTGTCGCGGACCTTTGCGCGCCGATCGTTGTCGATGACTCTCCGCGTCGCGCGTGCTGAGATCACTGGCAGCACTGGTGACCGCCCGTCTGGTGGGGGGGGGGGACCCGAAGTGCTCTTCGAAGCGGGCGTGATGCCCAGTGAAGAGCTCAGCGGCTTATTTAACAGCGAGGCCGAAGGTCAGTCCAATACCGGTACTTCCGATTG